>QWCH01001403.1_pt1 | contig 37047 bp, 30 predicted proteins | sample 1972671 | NCBI WGS metagenome assembly QWCH01 (sample SAMN09866713, study PRJNA288562) | Human gut metagenome isolate term3_stool, whole genome shotgun sequencing... | isolation source: gut | host: Homo sapiens | place: USA: California
CGTCATCATTTACAGCATCGTGTCCCGGCACGGCTACGAGGGGCTTGTCCTGACGACGCTGATGGCGGGCATCCTGCTCGTCATCTTCGGGTTCCTGCGCCTGGGGGCACTGGTCAAATATATCCCCTATCCGGTGGCCACGGGCTTCACCACCGGGATCGCGCTGCTGATCTTCTCCTCACAGATAAAGGATTTCTTTGGTCTGCCCCTTGTCGATACTCCGCCGGAATTTTTCGATAAATGGGGAGCCTATGCCCAAAACGCCATGGACTTCAGCCCCTCGACGTTCGGGGTGGCGGCCTTCACACTGCTGGTCATCCTGATCGTCCGGCGCAAGATTCCCAAGCTCCCCGCCCCTGTGGTGGCCGTATTCCTGTCCACACTGCTGGTGTGGCTGTTCTCCCTGCCGACCGACACCATCGGTTCCCGCTTCGGTACGCTGCCCACGGGGTTTCCCGACTTTGCGCTGCCCCAGGGCGTCACCTTCGAGCGCATCCGCGAGCTGTTCCCCGACGCGCTGACCATCGCCCTGCTGGCGGGCATCGAGTCGCTGCTGGCCTGTGTGGTGGCGGACAGCATGACGGGCGACAGGCACAATTCGAATATGGAGCTGATTTCGCAGGGCATCGGCAATGTGGCTTCCGTGTTCTTCGGCGGTTTCGCCGCCACGGGCGCCATCGCCCGCACGGCGACGAATATCCGAGCAGGCGCGATGTCATCCATCTCCGCCATTGTGCATTCCCTGTTCCTCGTGGCTGTGGTCATGTGGTTGCTGCCATTGATAGAGCTCATCCCACTGGCAGCCCTTGCCTCCGTACTGGTGATAGTTGCCTACGATATGAGCGATCTGCGCACTGTGCGCCATATTTTTCAGGGACCTAAGTCCGACTGGTCGGTAATGCTCCTGACTTTCGCGCTCACGGTGGTGTTTGACCTAACCGTGGCTGTATATACTGGAGTCATACTGGCGTCGTTGCTGTTCATGCGCCGCATGGGCGAATTAACGGGTCTCCATTCCTGCGTTTCCAGCGAGGACGAGGCATCCGGGCACGAAATTCCTGTCCCGGACAAAAACAATGTGCCCGACGGTGTGGAGATTTTCGCCATCAACGGGCCGCTGTTCTTCGGTGTGGCTGACCGATTCCAGTCCACGCTGAACGCGATGGAGACGCCGCCCAAGGTGTTCATAATGTATCTGCACAACATGTCCGCCATCGACATGACAGGTATCCACGCATTGGAAGAATTCCTCGAGCGCCGGCGGAAAGGCTGTCGCGTGCTATTCGCCGCCGTGCGGAAACCCGTCCACAGGACGCTCCAGCGGGTCGGTATCCTGCGCACCGTGGGCGAAGAGAACGTCTTCCCATCACTCGACGAAGCGCTGCTCCGCGCCGAGGAAATTTTAGAAGATACCATTATGGCCCGGGGAAAGAGTTTTGCTACGGCTGAGTTCGAAATTCTGAAGCTATCACGAGAGCGCAGCAAAAACTGAAGAAGCTCCAGAAGCCACATTCACTCGTCGCCAAGGCAAAATACCATACCGAGAAGCAGAACAGGCACACCCAGCCCCGAAATGACAGTGCGAAGCATGAAAAACTCCGTGGCGGGGCACCCCCGATGGAATGCCCCCGGTAATATCAGACGAGCAGGCTCTGTCATAGAATGTGATTGTTTCATCTCCACAGTATGGTGAAAAGTACAATCTTTTTCTCCGGTTTTTCCGTTATCGGACTCCATGGCTGAGGTATTTAGTTAGTTATCTCTTTGAGACTTCAAGAAATAAAGCATCAATCATTTTTTGTGACACAGCATTTGTATTTGTTGTTCAACAAATTTCAAGTACGGGGTGGAACTATGTTTTTACATCTTATCGTTTTTGGATGGGCTATCTTTACTGCTGTATTTAGTTTCCAGCTGGTGCAGATTTTCCTGTACGGACAAGAAAAGATTGCATTAGTCGACATACGGAATATGCCCGTACTGCTTGTTTTGCTAGGTGTTCCTCTTATTCCCATAACCATTCACAGTTTCAAGAAGCTCACCAGCGCCGAAAAGACCTATTGGTCGTGGTTCTGTCTGTTCGGCGTTTACGGCATCTTTGTTCTAGCACTGATTTTCATAAGGAACCTGAATACGATTGCCATCTATTCCTCAGCCATCATCGACACCTCCATCATCCTGTGCCTCGAAAAGTTCGTCACAGCGATGAAGGAACGCTCGAACGACACGCCCCCCCAACAACGCCGTCTGCTTTCCATTTGTCTGCTCGCCGTTTTTGCGTTGCAGTTCGTTTTCGGTGTGCTGTAAAACCGAAAAAAACATCCCAGGCCGGTTATCCCCTTCAATCTCTTTGTAATGAACAAAGAAAAGGCCGAAAAATGTTCTCGGCCTTTTCTTGTAGGTTCTGTCATAGGATGTGGTTGGTTCATCTCCACAGTATGGTGGAAAATACAGCCTTTTTCTCCGGTTTTTCCGTTAGCGGACTCCATGGATGAGGCATTTAGTCGGTTATCTCTTTGGAAATTCAAGAAATAAAGCATCAATCATTTTTTGTGACACCGCCGACGAGCAATAGTTCCTTCGCTTTCCCGCTCGGGCACCTTTCACAGATGATCCGCATCATATCCCGGAACGAACGCTTGCGTGCCTTCGATTTCCCAAGCAAAACGAACGAATAGAATTTGGCAGCGCACTTGTTTGTCCGTATTGTTTTCGAAATCCTGCATATCTGCCCCCTTTGATTTGCGGGTCGAGTCCTCTACCGGTGGCTTCCGGCGGAGGGCTTTTCGTTAATCAATGGCCGGGTGGATCTTCTGCGTTTCAGGGTGTGAGCCGATATACTCGTAGATCTGCCTGTAATTCTCTGCAAAGGCAGGACTGTGCCCGGCGAACCTGGTAAGGACAAACAAGGTCGCCACACCTCCAGCCACATCGGGAGACATCTCCCCATCAAAAAAGCTTCCGGGCCGCATGAGCCTCATGGGATGTGGTAGCTCCGGGGCGATGGAAAAGCATCCATTGCTCAGATCATAGAAATTCCAGAAACCTCCCGCGTACCCGCTCTGCAAAGAGTTCCCATTCAGTTAACGATACGCCATTCAAACGCGAGCATTTTTGCCATTCCCACATGCCGGGGGCAGAAACCCAGTCGCTCTTCACTAGCTACCCTCGCCGCTGTGATGGCTTCTCCATTTCCAAATCTTCCATTGTGCCCTCCCTGGACGTTGCGAGTTTTCCCTGGAGTTGAAAACTGGAAAGGAAGGGGCTGTTTCCGTGACAGAATGAACGGAGTACCCCGTAAGGGCCCGGAGAGAACGATGGCGCGGAAGATGCGGCCCTGGCACGCCCTCTTCCTCTTCGATGGGAGTGGAGAATTATCGATAACCGCAAGAAGGTGGTGATGATGACCCGGTCGGGCTCTGTTTAATATATATTTACGTAAATATGTATTTACAATATTCCATGCACATGTAACACTATAAATACATATTCATGAGGAGAATAAAAACCATGTATATCTGTGCCATAGCCAACCAAAAAGGCGGCGTGGGCAAGACAACGACGGCACACAATCTGGGAGTTCAGCTTGCCAGAAATGCAAAAAAACGCGTGCTGCTGCTCGACTTGGACGCTCAGGGGAACCTGAGCGACGCCTGTGGTCTTGATCCGCAAACGCTGGAATATACCGTTTTCGATGTCCTCGCTGGAAACGCCTCCATCGCCGAGGCGAAGAGCACGCTGGAAGCGGGGTTGGATATTCTCCCGGCCAATATCCGGCTTGCAGAAGCGGAACTGGCCTTTGCCGGACGAATGGGGAGGGAGAATCTGCTGAAGAAAGCCCTCCTCTCTGTTTCGGGCGAATACGATTATGTGCTGATAGATTGCCCGCCTTCTCTCGGGCTTTTGACCGTCAACGCCCTCAATGCGGCAAACGGATTGCTCATCCCTGTGCAGGTCGAGTATTACGCTCTGGCGGGGCTGGCGCTCATCAGGCAGACTGCGGAGCTTGTCCGCGATCTCAATCCTGATCTGGCGATCCTCGGGCTCGTCCTGACGTTTTTTGATGCCCGAAAGACCCTCAACAAAGATGTGGCCGCTGCCCTCGCCGACGAATGGGGAGACGCACTGTTCTCGACCCGTATCCGGGACAATGTGAGCCTTGCGGAAGCCCCCAGTAATGGGCAGGATGTGTTCAGCTACAAGCGAAGCTGTTACGGCGCAAAAGACTATGCGGCCTTTGCTGCCGAATTTCTGGAAAGAACGGAGGGATGCTATGGGACTCGGGGATAGAAGAAAGAACCAGGTGAAGAAAGGGAGCCCCAGCGGGCTGTTTGCCAGAACGGAGCCCGGTATTACAGAAATACAGACTTCCAGCAATACACAAATACAGAATCCTATAAATACAGGAATACAGGAACCCCTACCTGAAAAAAATGACCAGAGGAAAATGTACAACATATCCCGGTCATTGTCGGAACGTCTTCGCAAGTATGCTTTCGATGAACGCCGGAAGGAAGTGGACATCGTGCGGGAAGCACTGGACGACTGGCTCAAGAAACAGGGATATTGAGGAAGACGCATGTTGCAGACGGCACACTTCAAACGCTGTATCCCAAACCGTGGAGGCCCGGTGTTGTCCTCCTGAAACAAGCAACACCGGACAGCGTGGAGTACGACGTCTACCGAAACGCCGTTATTAAGGGATTCGAGCTTGTCCTTGAAACGGGAGGTAAACTTTTGGGGAAGTCCTCAAACAGATTTTCGCTTCTCCCGCTGAGGTGGACAGGCTCTACTTCAAGGATGTACTACGCCATACCGCCAAACATGGCCTGTTCACGCCCGACGAGGTCAGACGCTGTTTTTTCTATCGGGACAACAGAAATCTTACAGCTCACGATTACGGAGAAACTCCGGCGGAAGAGGCACTCAGGTTGAAACCTTCGTAGAGGATGCGCGGGCTCTGGCGAACGCATGGACAAGACAGATGGAACAGAATGAAGTTTTTCTTGAGCCTGTCATAAAAAAGGCCGTATGCGTCTGCTTTGTACTTTCGTTCCGAGTGCCGAGGTATGGGCTGGGAACCGCATATCAGGAAGAGCGCATTCAGGAAGCGTTCTTGCTCTTGTCGTCCGCACACCACAGGAGCTCTCCATCACCCCAGCCTGAAAGCCGACCACCTCAGAACGGCACTCCGAGAAAGCGACATTCCCATTCTCATTGTTGCCCATGATTGGGCGCTTCTGCTTGACGCCTTCCAAGAGAAAGCGACTATATCTTATTAAAATAATAGAATTACATAGTTATGTAATTCTATTATTACAGAACTCTGTAAATTGTAGAGGCTCAGGCTTGCTCTAACAGCCAGCTCCGCTTTGCTGGTGCCGCTTGCTGATGAACGGCGTGGTTGATAAATGGTTTGACGGGCTATTGCGTCAATTGGTGAGGCCAGAGCACATTCTGCTCCCCATAATCGTAAAGATACATAAAGAAAGAAGCCAAGTAACTATGGAAATGCAAGACCTGCTCAATGGACGATGCGGTTGGTGCGGCACTGACAGCCTTTATGTCAAATACCACGATGAAGAATGGGGGAGGCTCGTTACGGACGACAGGCTTCTCTTTGAGTTCCTTACTTTGGAAAGTGCCCAGGCTGGCCTGAGCTGGATCACCATATTGCGTAAAAGAGAAAGGTATCGAAAAGCATTTTATGACTTTGATGTCAATAAAGTCGCCCAGATGACTGAGCAAGATGTCGAACGGCTCATGCAGGACGAGGGCATTGTCAGGAACCGGCTCAAGATCAAATCGGCTATCAGCAATGCCAAACTTTTCATCGCCATTCAGAAAGAGTTTGGCAGCTTTTACAACTACACATTATCATTTTTCCCAGAACAAAAACCGATCAGTTACCAACCCAAAACGCTCAAGGATATCCAAGCCTCTACTCCTGAATCAGACGCCATGAGCAAAGACATGAAAAAACGTGGCTTTAAATTCTTTGGATCGACCATCTGTTATGCCTACTTGCAGGCCACAGGATTTGTGAATGATCATCTGGTAAATTGTATCTGCAGAAAATAAAATTATCCATCAATATAAGCCAAACCAGATAATATCCGCCTAACGCAGGTATATTTCAGAAACAAATTGTGCTTCGATTGAGGTGAAGCAATCGCGACTTGAGACTTGACATGGTGCCAGATTTGATATCGATGACAGGGGAATGTCTTGCAGAGCCCCCTGAATAGGGGGCTCTGCATATGTAGTTCACTCTGTCGTCAAGCTCCCAAATGACGTTCCCTCAAGGCCCGTTAGGTTATTGAGAAGGCCCCCCGAACCCACCGTCGTGTAAAAGCAAAACAGCGTGCTGCCCGTAGAAAAAATGACGCCAACAGCCCTACGCTTCACGGATAAACGTCTCCGGCTGCTGGCGTTTTTCTCAGATAAACTACTATACAATGGTCACTTTCAGATCGGCACGGGTGAAGCGCTCCAAAACCCTTTTCAGCTCTTCGGCAGAATAGGCAGACAGAGAAGGACGGGGCAGGCGCAGTGCGTCGTATTTGCTGCTTCCAAAGGCGTGACAAGGCAATACATCCACTTCAGTCTTCCCGTACCGGTGTAGGAAGACGGCCATGGCAAGGATATTCTCCTCTGAATCGTTCAAATAGGGCATGAGCGGTACACGGATACGCACCTTTTTACCGGATTCAAAAACCTGGCGCAGATTCTCGAGAATCACGCCGTTGCCGAGGCCGGTAAGGCGGCGGTGCTCTTCAGGATCCATATGCTTACAATCGAAGAGAAAAAAATCTGTCAGGGCTATCACTTTCCGAAACTGTTCGGGTGCGCACATCCCGCAGGTATCCACACAAACGTGATACCCTTTACTCGCACAGTGTTGGAGCAGTTCCACGAAGAAGTCGCCCGCAGCGGTCGGTTCACCGCCGCCAAAGGTCACGCCGCCGTCGGAATTCGCGTAGAACAAACTATCCCGATCCACGACTGACATCACTTCCTGCACGCTCATACGCTTACCGGACATGACGCGGGCCTTGGCGGAACAAACTTCAGCACAGGCTCCGCAACCTTGGCATAAGGCTCGCTCCCAGTTGTATGCGCTGCCTCTTTTAACCACCGCGCCATACGGGCAGACCCGTTCACACGCCCCGCAGGACTGGCACAGGTTCTCAAAGAACAGGAGTTGCGGATGGAAGCTCTGGGATTCCGGGTTGCTGCACCAAAGACAATGCAGGGGACACCCCTTGAGAAAAACCGTCGTCCGCAGTCCGGGACCGTCTTTGGTCGACATACGCTGAATATTGTATACTATGCCTGATTCCATGTCCGTTTCCCCATTATTTATGCGTGGCAAAACAGCCCTCCCATATGTCGAACGACATACAAAAGCGTATCCCTCTTACTGCATAAAAAATGCCAATATAATACTCCAAAATCTGCCGCCATTCATGTGGTATCCTTTGGGCGATGCCTTTCAAGCGCTCCTCTGTACCCCGCCTCAACCTATCCGCTGACGCATCCAAAACGCCGTGAAACCACGTCGGCTTGACAAGCAGCAAACCTTATGCATATGAAAAGAATCATTTTTTGTTCCCTCAATACCCGCTAAACTGCAACGATTAGGCGGAGCCGCAGTAACGCTCTCTTGAGGTGTGACAAATTGTCCCGAAGTCGATACAGATTGTCCTCCCGCGTCAGCAACGAACCGAAACCACACGAAGGGACCCATGCCGGTAAGCCAATTTGATTTCACGGATTCGTTTGAAAAAATCGCTGAGAGCGTCAATGTCGGCATTTTTGATCTCCTGCATACCGGTATCGCGCTCATGTCCGCGACGGGAAATTTCCTGTATTGCAACAAGGCGTTTCTGGAAATGTTCAATCTCCCGAAAGACGTAATTGGACAGCATATTACAGAGTATTTCCTCACCGGCGAACAGGGGGTCATGAGCAGTATCCGGACCCGAAAAATGGTGGTCTGCTCCAGCCTGACGACGACCAACGCCCAGGGCATCTCTTTCCGTTATCCCTTGATGGATCGGAGCGGCAAACTGCGCGGGGTCATCGTCGAGAGCATCCCGACCAGCATTGGAAAGGACAAACTTCTCGCGCTGCTGGAAACGGTTCGGAACCTTGAGGTCGCGTCGAATTATTTTGAGCAGCGGGAGATCAAAAAAGTCGGGATGTTCCACACGTTCTCAAGCATCGTGGGGGAAAGCCCGGCCATTGAGGAAATGAAGCAGCTCGGGTTGCGCTTCGCATGTAGCAAGGAGTCGATCCTGCTCTATGGCGAGTCAGGGACAGGCAAGGAGTTGGTAGCCCAAGCCCTGCACATGGCCAGCCCCCGGGCGGACAAACCTTTCGTGACCGTGAACTGCGCGGCGCTTCCCCAGGAGCTTATGGAGTCGGAGCTATTCGGGTATGACGCAGGGGCCTTCACCGGAGCGAAAGCCGGAGGGCTTCCCGGAAAATTTGAAATGGCGAACACGGGCACCATTTTTCTGGATGAAATCGGAGAACTGCCGCTTGCCGTGCAAGCTAAACTCCTGCGTGTCTTGGAGAGCGGGGAAATCCAGAAAATCGCCCATCGCGGGCGTCTCCATTCGGATTTCCGCCTTATCGGGGCGACCAACAAAAACCTAGCCGAGCTGGTCAAGAACGGCCAGTTCCGCGAAGATCTCTATCATCGCCTGAACATTTTCGAACTGATCATTCCTCCGCTCAGGGAACGGCTGGACGATATACCGATTCTCACACGATACTTCATCGAGCAGAGTGTCGGCCACAAACGGGCGCGGGACATTCAAGTGGCAAGGGAGGTATACCGGGCGTTCAGCCAGTACCCTTGGCACGGAAACATCCGCGAATTGAAGAATGTTCTGACGTACGCGCTGTATACGCTGGCAGGCGCCAATACACTGGGTATCGAGCATCTCCCAATGCGGTTTCTGAAGGAATTGAAACTCCGTTCTTCAGTGGAAAGCCATCCCGCCGCTCCGGAAGTCCCAAAGCGGCAAAAGCTTTCCGAAGCGAGCGCCGAAGCCGAAAAACAAGCCCTCACCTCGGCACTTATCGGGAGCCGATACAACAAAACCTTGGCGGCACAGACCCTAGGGATCTCGCGCAATAAGCTCTACAAAAAACTCCGGGAATACAATCTTCTCTCTCCACACGACGAGGACTGAGCCCTGCGCGTCTCGTTGGCTTCATGAACGCTCTTCCCTAATATGGTTCCAGCCCGCACTGAGAGAGCAAGAAGAAGCAACAAAACATGCATGCCCCTCTCGCCTTCTATCCTACATGTTGCCGAGAAGCAGGTAACTACCCGTCACAGTGCACAAATAGGAGATAATGCTTGAGGCGCTGCGCATTCATCCTGTACGCCGCGATGATGCCAACATAAAAACTGATAAGCTCAAGAACGGTTACCCACGCTGCCATGCCGTAGTCTATGGAACCGCTCAACATATTGGCGATGCTTCCCGACGTACACGCCACTCCCTTGGAAGGGCTGGGCCATCGCAACGGAATACAGCGGCGGAAACTCTACGCTGATCATGAAGGGAACGGAAATGACGGGCCCGCCGATACCGGTAAGCCCGGCCATGAAGCCCGCAAAACCACCCAGCAGAAACAAGGCCAGCCTCTGCACATTCATGGAACAATTTGTTACATTGAAGCAGGATTTCTGAAGAGGCCGGAGCACATTCGGGCCCGCAAAAATGCTCTGCACGGCAAGAATGTATTTGAGTCATACCGGCGACAGGTACATATTGGCTTTGGCTCCGATGAAGCCGAAGGGAAAGGCACCGAAGCACAACGGGGATGGCCTGCATCCAGTCGATACTGCCTTTCCTGTGATGCAGCCATGTCCCGAGAATGGCCATAAGCGCAAAGGAAAACCGCGCGGTCGCCATCGCCTGATGCATACCCAATGCGAAGAAGACAGCAATGGCGGGGATGAGAAGGATGCCCCCCAACGCTGGTACACCCGCAAAAAAACCACCATAACGGCAAACAGTGCAAGAAAAAATGTAGCCATACGCCCTACTCCCCTCCGTATATGATTCCAGCTTGGCCGGAAGACTCCTAAAATATGGACAGGGAAAGAAGCGCGGTTCGTCCTAGGCAAAAAAAGGACGTGCCAGCACTGCCGACACATCCTTCGTCAGCTCAGCTCACGGGAGTCACGATCGGGAACTGATCCTCATTCAGCGTAATGGAATACGTATCGCCATAAGTATCCACCACTTCGTTGTTCACGACAAACGGCATGGATACAAATACGGCTTCCTGTTCTTCATCGGAATCTTCGCGTTCGTCTATGCTCAACCTGAGCGCAATATGGCTCTTGCAGCCACAGCCTACCTTCACTTCCCGGATACGCAAGACAGTGTCATCGCTCTCTTCCTCAGCCAACAATCCCTGCAGCTTCACAACAGCTTCCGGCGAAAGCATGATGTTCAACATGGGCTCTCCTCTTAGTTCACAGGAGTTACAATCGGGAACTGGTCCTCGTTCAGCGTGATGGAATACCTATCGCCATAAGAATCTACCACTTCGTTGTTCACGACAAACGGCATGGATGCAAATACGGCTTCCTGTTCTTCATCAGGATCTTCGCGTTCGTCTATGCTCAACCTGAGCTCAATGTGGCTCTTTCAGCCACCACCTACCTTCACTTCCCGGATACGCAACACAGCGTCGTCGCTGTCTTCCTCAGCTAACAATCCCTGAAGCTTCACGACAGCTTCCCGTGAAAGCGTGATGTTTAACATGGGCTTCCCTCGTCGCTGATGCGAACCGCCTTCCCGCGCGGCAGACTATACTCCGGGCTTTCGGAAAAGCGATCGGCATCCGGCCGTTTAGAATTCGTTATATTGGGTACGCTTGATGATTTCATTCTGCACGCCCTTGTCGAGGCGCGTAAAATACGCGCTAAATCCAGCCACACGGACCACGAGATCCTTGTGATTCTGAGGAGCGGCCTGAGCGGAGCGGAGCGTTTCGGAACTGACGCAGTTGAACTGTACATGGCCTCCGCCGAGATCGAAGTAGGTCTTGATCAGACTCAACAGCATACGGGTTCCTGCGGGCCCTTCGAGAGCGGCGGGCAAAAACTTCATATTCATGTGGTTGCAGTTATTGCGGATGGTGTCGATGGCCTGAGCGGCGGACTTGATCAGAGCCGTGCTGCCGTTGACGTCGGTACCGGGCATGGCGGACACGGAAGCGTCGGTCAGGGCCACGCCCTTGCGGCGGCCATTTGGGAGAGCCCCGGTCATCGGAGCAAAATAGTTGTGGAAAGACAGCGAGAACGGGTCCATGTGGGCCTCGTAGCCGAAGTAGTCCGGCCCGTGCGAACGGTAAATACGTTCCACATCACGGAAGAAGCGGCGCACGAGACTATCCACGTCCGGGATATCGTTACCGTGCTTCGGAGCTTCGTAGCACATCTTTTCGATGGCCTCGTGCCCTTCAAAATTGGCGGCAAGAGCCTCCTTCAACTGGGTCATGGTCAGCTTTTGGGTGTCGTACACAAGGTGCTTGACGGCGTACAGCGAGTTGGCGGCGTCCACGCCCGCCGTGGTGATGCACAAGGACTGGCTGTATTTGGGGCCACCGGCTTCCTCGCAGAGTCCCTTTTCGATGCAGCCTTCGAGCAGGCACGAACGGAAAATGTTGGGGACTAGCATCTCGCGGGTGGAATTGCCGAGATTGCTGATCTTGCGCTGCACGTCGTAACCGTAATCCATATGCTTCAAGAAGGCCTGATAGAACGCTTCAAAGGTTTCAAGCTCTTCAACCTTGGCGACCGACGGGAAAACCTGCTTCTTCGTGTGCGGATCCCAGCCGTCGTTCATGGTGAGTTCGACCAGCTTGGCAAGGTTCGGCTGCCCTTCAAAGGTCACATAGGACCCCTTTCCCGCCATGCCGGTGCCTACGCAGCCAAAAATCACGGGGCAGGTCCGAGCCTCATCCAGCGTAACGCCACGGCTGGCAAAACGGACCAGTGAACGGGTCATGGCGGCGTCCATATTCATGAACTGCGGCTGGCCGGACCCTTCCCGCACCACGTCCACGGCTTTTTCGAGATAGGCCTGTTCCATCTTCGGCGTGTAGAAAAGAGCCAATGTAGGCTGGATGTTCTTCATGACAATCTGCGTATCCATAAGGAGCAATTCCAGCTCGGTGCTGGCATCGTCGCCGTCAGCGGTATAGCCTCCCAGGGAAATGGTCTGTCCCGTATGCCCCGAGAGGGCCTTAGCGTAGGCATCGCCTTGATAAACGGCGATCTCAAGATGCTTGACCCACTGGAACTTGAGCAGCGTCAGGACCTGCTCCTTGGTGAGGGTGCCTTCCTCAATATCCTTCTTATAGAAAGGATACATATACTGGCCATAGCGTCCCAGTGAGTGGCCGCAGCCGCACTGTTCGATTTCAATGCAGCAGTGTGTGAACCAAAAGGACTGAATGGCTTCTCGGAAATTGCGGGCCGGATATTCCGGTACGCGACGGCATATCCCGGCGATTTCAAGCAACTCGGCCCTGTCCTTAGGATCGGCGGTTCTCTCGGCGGTCTTTTCGGCCAAGTCGGCATACCGATGCGCGTATGTGATGACGGCGTTCAGGGAAATCTTGCACGCCTGATAGAATTCCAGCTTGCTCCAGTTGGCGGCGTGCTTGGGCAGGGCCGCCATAGCGGCGTCAATATCTTCCAGAATGCCGCGAAGCCCCCTGTTCAGCACCAAGGGGTAATCGGCCACGCCGGAGCCGGTGGAGTTGTCATTGACGGGATAAATCCAGCCGCACTTGACCAGCAGCTCAGGATTACTGCCGTAGAGCTCCTTGTACATCTTATTGGCGCGGTCGTAGGTGGTCTTGCCCTTCCAAAGCTTATAGACCTTCTTCAGCAGATCCTTGGTCTGTTCGGGAATGCTCAGTTCACCGAGCGAGGACATCTTCACGGCATCAAGCTCGTCCTTGATCCAGTTGACCTGCCATTCAGGATACGGATACACGGCGGCGGGAGCCCCCCCGATGGTGCCGACGATGACGTTCCCGTCGAGGAAAATATCCTTGTTGACCAAAATGTTCTCAAGCAGCTTTGCACGGATGCGGAATACACTTTCGCCCTTGCATTCTTCATAGGTATCCATCAGAAACTGCAAGCGCTGGGCATCCATTTTTTGTGGAGCGTCCAGAAGGAAGTTCTTATGGGCAGTGATCCGCTGTTCGGCAGTATCCCAGTTCACGGCGTAACTCATGATCTATCTCCTGAAATGAAAGTTGATATTGAGGGACGAACCCGTATTTGACGGAGATAAAGCAAATCCCATGCCGCAACTGATTATGGTTATAATACATTGAAATTTTATTCTATTTTTACATAACCCTCTGAATCAGGGATCGAAGAATGCGGCGGTCATGATTATACCGAACACTTCGTACCGTAATGGGTACACATGTACCCCGCTCTAAACGGAGCGCATCCACTCTTGCGAAACAGCCTCTCTTTCCCCAAAAGCAGTATGACCGTATTCCCCCAAAAAATTGGACGGTAACGTCCGTACGTTACCGTCCCAGCCACTTGGATAATTGTCGTCCAAGATTCCGTTACACGATCAGATGACGCGCACCTTCGGCTGTCCCGTGGTATCCAAAAAAACAAGATAATGCCACCCATGCTCCATAACGACGTTCTCAACAATGGAGAAGGTCACGCCTCCCCTCTCACACGCTTCATCCCCTGTCCTATACGTTTGCCGGCTCAACCTGAGCTGGTATCCCTCGCATCACGGCTTTGGCTTGTATTTCACCACATACGCGACCTCATCAGATCTGGCGTTCGCCATCATACGGCGTGTCCTCTCCAGTGCCTCATCCGTAATTTCAATGTGCAACATAGCGGACCTCCTTACGAAGCCACATAAAAAGCTGGCTCAAACACCTTCACAGCACGACCGCCCAGCGCACTGGGGAAAATGCAGCTTGAGAGGAGCCAGCCTCTGCCCGAAAGGGACCTTCTTAAAAAATATGGCCTCCAGTATGAGACAACCCCATACCGGAGGCCATTGCCTCATAAACGCGCAATACTATGCCGTCTTCTTTATGATTTCAGCCTTGAGCATGGCAACGATGGGAACCAGAATAGCGGTGGCAACCACTGCGAGCACCACGAACACCAGCGGCCAGCCGCCGAGCTTTTCATAAAGCCACGCGCACAAGGGCCCAATGAATACGATGGGGGAATTGCCGATGAACGTCAGCAGGCTGGACACCTTGCCGTTCAGGTCGGGATCCGGAGGAAACACCAGTGGAGGCAGGGCCCAGAAGATGGCGATACCGGCATAACAGAACCCGGCCACAATCATCGTTATGATCACCATCGGCAGACTGCCGGAGAAATAGCCAAGGAGCATACCGAGAAAAGAAACCAGCATGAAGTACTTGAGGCAATCGACGCGGGCGCGGACAATATCCCCGCTCTTGCGCAGGATGCCGTCGGACACGACGCCGCCGATGATGGCGAAGAAGCCCACAAGGCCGACCCACAGCTGCACGGTGGACATCTGTCCGGCGTCGAACTGTAAGAAGGACGAGTACTGCGGCCAGACGACCGGAATGCCCCAATACGGCGTACACATGGGAATAAACAGCAATGCCAGAAGCCATGTCGCCTTATATGAGAAAAGGGACTTCCTTTCCGTCTCGACGGCAGGGCCACTGCCGGAGGCAACGGCGAGGGCGGCGGTGTTGACCCGCATGAATACGGCGCAGATCACCAGCAGGATGAGAGCAAAAACGCCGAGGCCGATAAACGTCATCTTGCCTTCAAGAACATGCTTGGCGACGTAATCGCCGAACGGACAGCCGCAGTTGATCATACCGAGAAAAACGCCGGTAGCCAAAGAGGCTTCCTTCGCGGGAAACCAGCCGCAGCCCGCACAGAACGCGAAGAGGACGGGAATGTTCATGCTGCACAGCCCTTGAGCGAACCTCAGGACCTTCAACAGGGTGGGGTCGCCGCAGAAGGGAATGAGCAACTGAGGGATGGCCGCGCAGCAGAGCCCCACCATCAGCGTCTTCTTGATGCCGACGGCGTTGATGACGAAACTGGCAAGACCGAAACCTATCCAGATGCCCCAGTAGAATCCAAAGAAACCGTCGGCATCGGCAATCTGTTCGGGTGTGAATACGCCGAGCTGCGGGGCCGCAATGGGGAAAGAGGTCATGCCGGCCAACATAGGAAAGCTGGCCAGGCCTGCGAGGAGGAGAATGACCCAACGATACGGAGAAGGCTTTTCGCTCATGTGAATACTCCTTGGCTGGTAGGTTCTCTTAATGCCGTCCTTGAACAAAATCCGCCCATGCGGAAACGACATGCCACATTTGGTGGAGGGGCCTCCAAAAGGCAGAAAAAACGGGACGTGAACAAACGGGAATGGACATCCTGATTTTGCAGGAGCCATGCCAAACGGTATATCAAAAAAATCAGTATATTATATAAATACACCGAAAACGCACCGGATAGTTTGTACCGTTCAGGAACATACTGTCCCCATTTCGGTACAATACATTTTTCCCAACATAGAAATCCAAACAAGCTTCACTGTTCTGCCCGTTGATGGTGGAGTGAAAACAGCCAGGTAGAGAACCCGATCAAAAAAAACGCCCATGCTGTGATGCACGGGCGTTATTCAGCTTTTTTTCCTCATAGAAGAACAGCGTCAGAGGAAAACACTCTTATGCCGTTCACAAAGAGCTACGTGGTCCCTCACCTCAAGAGGATGGAACAAACTGTTCAACAAGAGTCACCCCAGACAAACGAGAGTTCCCCCACTTCAAGCGTGCAGTATAAACTCATCCAGCCCCCATTAGCCCCTCTCTCAGCCGATTACCTGCCTTTCACCTAGAAAAGTTTTCTATAGATTAAACGATATGACATTATGTGATTTTTTTCTTTTAATAAAAAACCGTATACGGTATCATAAGAAAACCATGACCGCAGCAGGCTACCTACTGAGCAGCCACCTTGACCGTTAAGAGAAAACACTTCGCCGTGTTGCTTCATGATGTATAATGAAGCAATTCCCAATCAGCGAAGGTTATTTCGGTACACATTGTACCATATCCGGCACACCGCTCTCAGCACGGATCTTCCCTTCTGAAATAATATATTGATCTTCAAAAAGTTTTTTATGGAACAAGTATTGCTATCAAGAAAACAACTGCGATTGCGCAGTGGAACACTTGTCCTGACAGACAAACTCGGCGGCATGGGTATCAACCTTTCGTGATTACGTTTTCCTATAACAATAAGGAGCAGGGAAATGGAAAAGGGGAAGATCAAGAATGAACGCGTTCAGAGACGTCTTGACCGCTGGTTTGATACGCCTTGGCGCATCAACATCGCACGTACCGTCGCCTACACGAGAGGCTACGCCCTTGGCGAGGGAGAACCCTTCGTCATCCGCCGCGCGATGGCATTCAAGTACTGCTGCGAAAACATGCCCGTCATCATCCGCCCGGAAGATTATCTGGTCGGCTACCGCGATGTCGATGTGAAGAGCGCGGGTTTGTTCCCCGAATGGAGCGGCCCGGAATTCTTCGACGACATCGAAGCCTGCAAAGCCCGCAAGTATGAGCACTTCGATCTGAGCCCAGAGGATGAAAAAACACTCATCGAAGAGGTCAAGCCTTATTGGGAATACAACAACTGGTCACGTACGATGATCCGTCAGATCATGAACTTCACCCCCGATGTGATCAAGAACACCAACTTTGCCGATGCGACCTGCTTCCCTCCCATGCCCGCCAACATCTGCGGCCATGACCACCGCCGCGACACCGACACGGGGCACTTCAACTTCCCCTACATGCGCTACCTGTACCTAGGCGCTGAAGGCGTGAAGAAGGAATGCGAGGAAAAGCTGGCCACCATCAACCCGTGCGATCCCAAGGCTGTGGAGGGCATCCCGTTCTGGCAGGCCGTCATTCTCGCCATGGACGGCGCCATCACGTACGCCAACCGATTCGCCGACGAAGCCACCCGCCAGGCCTCCGAATGCACGGATCCGATCCGCAAGAAGGAACTGCTTGAAATCGCGGACACCTGCCGTCAGGTCCCCGCGAAGCCCGCCCGCAGTATGCACGACGCCTTGCAAGCCTACGTCTTCTTCAAGACGCTGTGCCGTATCGAAAGCATGGATCATGCCAATGGCCCGAGCTGCATCGACCGCTGGTTGTGGCCCTTCTATGAAAAGGACATCAAGGAAGGGCGCATCACAAAGGACGAGGCCCTGTCACTGCTGGAAGAACTCTGCATCTGGCTGGCTGAATCCGCACACTACTACACCTCGGGCGTGCTGGACTGGTACTCGGGCGCGGGTTCCTTCCATCAGCTGACGGTCGGCGGCATCGGCGAAGACGGCTTCGACATGACCAACGATCTCACTTACATGTGTCTGGACGCCTACATCAACACCAACCTCTTCCAACCCTCCGTCTCCGTGCGCGTGCACAGCCAGACCCCGCAGGCCCTGCTGGAAAAGGCCGCCGAGGTCGTGGCGCTGGGCGGCGGGCAGCCGTCCATCTGCAACGACGATGTCATCATCCCAGCCATCCTCGGCCTCCCGCGCGGCTACAACGACCCCGACATGACGCCCGAAATCGCCAGAAGCTACTGCCCGGTGGGTTGTGTGGAACACGCGACCTCCTACCATTACGGTACGCCGATGCACAGCTATATCAACTACGGAGCCGTCGTCGAGCTCGCCCTGAACAGCGGTGTAAGCCATCTCTACAAGAGGAAGATGATCGTCAACGATCCCGGCGACGCCCGCGAGTTCAAGAGTATGGACGACGTGCTGAAGGCTCTTGATATCGTCTTTAACGACATCATGGACGTTGACGAAGGGCTGGTCATGACGCAGGAACAGGTGGAAAAGGAATTCTACCCCTGCAGTTGGCAGTCCGCCTTTATGGAAGACTGCGTTGAGCGCGGCCTACCCAAGGAACGCGGCGGCGCCCGGTACAACTTCGGCGGCCCCGGCACCTGCGTGGGATTCGCCGATGCCGGAGACTCCCTCGCCGCCATCGAGAAGGTCATTTTCATCGACAAGAAGTATACGATGCGCCAACTGTGCGACGCCCTTGACGCCGATTTCGTCGGCTACGAGGCTCTGCAGAAGGCTCTGTGCGACGCTCCCAAGTTCGGCTCCGATGACGATTTTGCCGATAAGTGGTGCCGTTACGTGCACAACCTGTACAACACGTCCATCCTGAAGCGCCGCAACTCCCGCGGCGGCGTCCTGCAGCCCGGCGGCGTGTCCATGTCCGTATTCGTGCCGCACGGCGCAGTCTGCGGGGCCCTGCCTTCCGGCCGCAAGGCGGGCAAGCCTCTGGCCAATGGCGTCGGAGCCGTCATCGGCGCCGAATCCAACGGCCTGCTCTCCAACTTCAACTCTATGAGCAAGATCAATTTCTACGGTAACTTCGATACGATATGGAACGTCCGCATCGATGGCGGATCCTGCGACACGCCCGAAGGCCGCAAGGATTTCACCGGGCTGGTCCGTACCTTCGTCGACAAGAAGATCGCCCAGATGCAGGTGAACTGCCTGTCCTCCGACGTCATGCGCAAGGCTCAGCAGGAACCTGAAAACTACCGTGACCTGATTGTCCGCGTGGTCGGCTACAGCGCCAACTTCGTGACCTTGCCGCCCACAGTGCAAGATCTCGTCCTGGAACGTGAAGAACACCCGCTCAACTCCTAATACCCTACCCCGCGTCGGTCCGGCTTTCCGGGCCGACGCGGTCATCTTATAAAGAATCAAAGAGCACGGAGAACTTCCGTCTTTTCTTGTCACGCCTTCCCGCGCGCTGGGCATCGAACGAGAGCCGATCCGTCCGGGAAATACATCACATATCCTCAATTTCAAAGAGAGGTTGCCTATGGATGGCATGGTTCTCAAGATAGACAGATGCTCAAAGCACGATGGCCCCGGCATACGGACCGTCGTGTTTCTGAAAGGCTGTCCCCTGCGTTGCCGTTGGTGTTCGACCCCTGACTCGCAGAGCATGGAACCACACCTCATCCATACGGAAACCCTCTGCGCCCGGTGTGGCCGCTGCGTGGCGCACTGCCCTGAAAAAGCACTGGATATGGAGGCCGGTGGCATTGCCGTCGACCACAGGCGCTGTACCCTCTGCGGCAAATGCGTCGAATTGTGCCTCAAGAACGCCATGAAGGTGACCGGGATCAAAATGAGCGTTGATGAGGTGTACGACATCATCAACCGTTCGCGCGGTTTCTGGACCCGGATGCCCGGCGGGATGACTATCAGCGGAGGTGAGGTCCTTTTCCAGTTCGATTTTGCCAAGGCACTGCTGAAAAAATGTTATGACGCCGGAATCGACACAAACATAGAAACCAGCTGTTACGCGCCGATGGAAAAAATCAGCGAACTCCTGCCCTATCTCGACCATATCTGTTGTGATGTGAAACATATGGACGATGAGGTCCATAAACGGCTCACCGCCGTTCCCAACAAGTCCATTCTGGAAAACATCCGTATGCTCAGCCACGAGAAAGACCTGATCCTGCGGTATCCCGTCATCCCGACCTGCAACGATTCGGACGAGAACATCAACGCGACAGCCGATTTTGTGACGACGCTCGGGAAGACCTTCAACCGGATCGACTTGCTGCAATACCATGTGATGGGTGCCGTCACCTATCGCCGGCTCGGCCGCGAATACCAACTTGAAGACATTCCAGCCGTACCCCGAGAGAGGATGCTCAGTATCCGCGACCGGATGATCTCCCGTGGAGCAAAGGCCGTACTAGCCTGATCCGCGACGCCACCGGAACGAAATCAGGCGGTGGATGCTACCGGCGGGATTATCCAGCATGGAGCAAAACGGCAGATAATCTTATCCGACCCACAGAAAACGAAAACGGGAACGGTCCATAATGAACCGTTCCCGTTGCCGTCTGTGCAACCAACACAGGGCGTTCCCGTTCCGCCGTCGCTGAGAAGGCGGATCAGAACTTTTTAAAGCGGCAGGGACTCCGCATAGATCTCAATGGTGTGCTTGACCTGAACAGGATCGTTGTTCCGGGCCAGCATGTCGGAAAGCTGCATCATGCAGGCCGGGCATCCCGTCGCCACAACTTCCGCGCCGCTGGCGATCACGTTGTCGCGCTTTCTCTGGCCCATCTTGAGAGACAGATCGTAGTGGGTCAGCGTGAACGAACCGCCGCAACCGCAGCAACGGTTGGCTTCGGCCATTTCCACAAGGTTATAGCCCGGATTCATACGGATGAGATCGCGGGGCTGCTTGCTCACGCCGAGGGACTTCTGGAGGTGGCAGGATTCGTGATACGTCACCTTCGTCTGCCCCTTGGCCTGCGTCTTGGGGCTGACGTGCAGCACGTCAACGAGCAGCGCATTGATGTCGATGGCCTTGGGCGCCAACGCGTTGATCGCGTCGCGGTAACGCGGCGGGAGGTTGTCGGAGAACTGCGCCCAGAACTCGCGGATGGCAACCGTACACGACGAACACGGCGTGACGATGTAGTCGTAGTTCTGGTCCTTCAGAATATCCACGTTGTGCATGACCATCTTTTCGAATCCCTGCCGATCGCCGGAAGCCAGCGCGGGCATACCGCAACAGGCGTAGTTGTCGGACAGGAAAACGCCGATCTCATGGTAGTCAAAGACCTTAAGGCAGGCTTCGGAGACGTTGGTGTAGATCTTGTCCCCAAGGCAGCCGGGGAAGAAAGCCACTTTGATGCGGCTTTTGCCCATGGGCGTATTCACGTTGCCGACCGTGCTGTGCAGAGGCTTTGCCGCCAGCTTGGGCATGTGGCGGTCGCCGAGCATGGGCTTCAACAGCGGTGCGCAAACCGTGTTTTGCGGCTTGGCCTCGTCCTTGAGGATGAGGTTCTGGAACGGCGCGCTCAAGCGCAGCAGCGTGCCGAACAGCCGCGGATTGGGGAGCAGCATCCGGAATGCGGCCTTCTTGATGGCCGAGAGCCCCAGATAGGTCGCCACGATGGCCCGCGCCTCAAGGAAAATGTCGGTCGTTTTCACGCCCGAGGGGCAGTTTGCCTGGCACGAGCCGCAGAGGAGGCACCGCGACAGCTTTTCGTTCACGGCCTCGGGGTCTTCGATGATACGATGGGCAAGGTTTTCGACAAGAGCGATCTTCCCGCGGGTGAGGTCGCCCTCGATACGCGTCGTCATATACATGGGACAAAACGCCTGGCAGAACCCGCACTTCATGCAGGCCGCCAGTTTGTCGTCCAGAGCCATCAGGGCATTGGCAAGTTGGGTAAGTTCATCCATGGACCATTCCTTCCCGAATAAAAAGTCAAAACCTGTCGGCCGCAGAGCCGCCGTCCACCGTCACGGAACACCCTAGAGAGAAACGATCTTCGAAGCGTTGAGCAGCTTCTTCGGATCAAAAGCGGAGCGCATACGCCGCATGTACTCAAGGGTTCCCTTGGAGGTTTCCAGTTCAAGCCATTTCTTTTTGGAAGTGCCGATGCCGTGTTCGCCCGACAACGTGCCACCAAGCTCCAGCGCCACATTGAACAGATCGTCAACGGCCCGCTCCACTCGGGAGAATTCTTCCTTGTCGCGCTTGTCGCAGAGGATGGACGGGTGCAGATTGCCGTCCCCGGCGTGGCCGAAGGTACCGATGGTCACATGATGGCGCGCGGCGATCTTGTCGAGCGCCTCGAGCATGGCGGGAATCTTGGAACGCGGCACGGTCGCGTCTTCGAGCATCAGCGTGGGACGGCAGCGGGCCAGAGCGGGGATCGCCACGCGGCGGGCTTCCCAGATCCGCGTCTTTTCCGCGGCATCCTTGGCGACCACAACTTCCAGCGCGCCGGAATCCTTGAGGACCTTTTCCACGCTCACGGCCTCGTCGGCGACCTGCGCCGGGTGCCCGTCCACTTCAATGAGTAGGATGGCCGCCGCGTCACGCGGCAGACCGATATTCACGTAATCCTCAACATAGTTGATGGTCGCGTTGTCCATGAATTCCAGCGTACAGGGGACAACATGCGCGGCGATGATCCCGGCGACGGCCTGCGAGGCGCGTTTCACTTCGGGGAAAATGGCCATCATGGCTTTGGAAGCCTTGGGCGGCGTCACCAGTTTGAGGACGGCCTTGCTGGTAAGTGCCAGCGTGCCTTCCGAGGCGACGAGCAGTTCGGTGAGGTTGTAGCCGTACTCGCACCCCCGGCCGCAAGCCCCGGTCTTCATGATTTCGCCGGTTTCGGTCAGGACTTCAAGGCCCATGACATATTTTTTCGTGGTGCCGTACTTCAGGCCGCGCAGCCCGCCGGAGTTCTCGGCGATGTTGCCGCCCATGGTGGAGACGGACATGGACCCGGGGTCGGGCGGATAAAACAGCCCGCGGGCCGCCACTGCGGCCGCAAGGTCACAGGTTATCACGCCGGGCTCAACCACCGCGTACATCTCTTCCTCATTGATTTCGAGAATCCTGTCCAAGCTGTTGGTCAGGATAATGACGGCGTCGGTACTGTCTGGGATGGTCCCGCCGCTCAGGTTCGTCCCGGAACCGCGGATAGTAATGGGGATGCCTTCCTCATAGCATTTCTGGATCAGCGGCCCAAGCTGGTCCGTGCGTGTGGGACGGACGACAAGGCCCGGAACGACAGGAGGCAGGACTGCCGCGTCGTACGCGTAGTTCTGGCGATCCGCCTCGCCCGTCAAGACATTCTCCCGGCCGATGATCTTCTCTATTTCCTTAATGAACGAAAGGCTTAGCATAAGTCTCTCCGCAGCATGAAACGTGGACACCCGATGGCGCGAACAAAGCCGAAAGGCACGCTTGCGTTCCGGCCTTCCCCCTGAGGCAACACGGAATAGTCAGTTCAGACAGTATAGATCAAGGCCCGTGTTTTTTCATTCATTGAACGCTCAACCCTTTTTATTCATTGCATTACCAAGCGCAGCTTCTTACATAAAAAGGTCGTTTTGCTCTTCATATTTTTGCAATTAGCAAAGAAATATTTCTTTTTTCTTTCAATAAACACAAATAACGCTCTTCACGGTTCGTTTTCCCTTTCCCTCGCATAATCTATTCAATATTTTTGATCTTTTTTTCACGTCTCCCCGCACGGGAGGCGGAAGGCATCCCGATACGCCGTATCCATCCCCGCCCCGGCCTTCCGCCCGGCTCAAAAGCAATTCCCTTACGGTTTCCTCTGCGCTACGATGACAAAAAGTTTTTCCCCATTCGCAAGGAGGCAGTCATGCTTGAACTGTTGAAACACCGCCGCAGCATCCGCACATTCACCGACGAACCCGTCTCTCAAGAAAACATCGACAGCCTGCTCAAGGCCGCCCTGCTCGCTCCTTCGTCGATGGGCAAAAAACCCGTCGAATGCATCGTCGTTCGGAACAAGGAAACCATAGCCCGCCTCAAAACCTACAAAAAGCACGGCACCACACCTCTCGGAACCGCCCCTCTCGCCATTGTCGTGATCGCCGACGGCCAGAAATCCGACGTATGGGTGGAGGACGCCTCCATCGTATCCATCCTCATCCAGCTTGAGGCGGAGAAACTCGGGCTCGGTTCCACATGGATCCAGCTTCGGAGGCGCGAAGGCGACAGCGGGCCTTCCGAAGAGGCTTTCCGGCAGGAGCTTGGCATCCCTGAGCACTATGGCGTCCTCAGCGTCGTCGCCATCGGCCACAAGAACGAACAGAAGAAACCGTATACCGATGCGGATCTCGATTTCACCAAGGTCCACTACGAAACGTTCTGAGAACACTGCTCGTGAAAAATCCGTGCCCCGCCCAGCGGGTTGCTCCCTTGCCTGAGAGGCGGGGGGGGCCAGCTGTCCCGCAGGGGTCTTGAATCCGCTTGCGCGCTATAAAAAACTTCCCATAACGAAGCCATAAAAAAAGGAGGCCCCTTCCACGGAAGGAGCCTCCTCGGTTTTGTTGCGTCAGCGGGTTAGTTGGTGCCGAACCACTTCTCGAGGATCTGCTTTTCGATGCCCTTTTCCTGAACGGCCTTGATGCCGGCGTTCAGCTTCTGGGCCAGTTCCTTATCGTTCTTGCGGAGCGCGAAACCGTAGAATTCCGGTTCGCCGGTCACGAGGCCGATGTGGAACTTGTCGCGGTATTCGTCCTTGGTGTTGGCGTAGTACTTGGCGACCGGGTCATCACACATCACGGCGTCAAGGTTGCCCTTGGCGAGGTCTTCAAAGGCGAGCCCCACTTCGTCGTAGGTCTTCACAATCATCTTGATCTTGGAAGCGGGGATGGTCTGCACCATGGCAGTCGTGCCGATCTGGCCACCGACCCGCTTTCCGGCAAGCTCTTCGAGATCCTTGATTTCCTTGCCGAGCGGCAGGACCACGGCCTGATGCAGTTCATAGTAGGGATCGGTGAACAGCATGGCCTTCTTGCGCTTGTCGGTGATGCTCACGGACGCGGCGATCACGTCCACCTGATTCGAGGCCAGCGCCGCGAAGATGCCGTCCCATGCGATGTTCTTGACCTGCACGTCAAAACCGGCTTCCTTGCCCACGGCTTTGATGTAGTCGATGGAGAATCCTACGATTTCCTTGTCCTTATTCAGCATTTCGTTCGGCGGGAACGTGGGGTCGGACGCCACGACAAGAGGCTTTTCGGCGAAAGCGACCGAGGCGCACAACAACAGGGACAGCAGGGAGACAGCCAAAGTACGGAACATGTTTATCCTCCAAATTGTTACCATTACAGTCCGGCAACGCCGCAATACCGGCGGAACGGGACCGTCCTTTACAACGGATGACCCGATTTAGCATGTTTCAGGGAAAGATGTAACCCGTACAATCCACCGTCCCCCCTCCTATCCCGGCGTTCTTCACGAAATTTCCCCATAAACAGGCTTTTTTTTGCACAGAGTCCGTTCCCCACCGAGCCCTTGCCCCGCCCCGGGAAACGAAATTCCCCGGATTCCGCCCCCTCCGGTTGCAAGTCAGGGACCGTTCATCTATGTTTCCAAGCCGGTTCGCATTTCTTTCCCAAGGATAAACTGATGGGCCATACGATTTATCTCGTCGGCGCGCGCGCCGCAGGCAAAACGACCTTTGGCGGCGCTTTGGCGCGGCAACTCGGCTGCAACTATGTGGATACCGACATCCATTTGCGTGAAACCACAGGTGAAACCGTAGCTGACATCGTAGCCCGCGAAGGCTGGGACGGTTTCCGCAAACGCGAGAGCGCCGTCCTCCGGGCGGTTACCGCCCCCGGCACCGTCATCGCTACCGGGGGCGGCATGGTGCTTGCGGAGGAAAACCGCCGCTTCATGCGCGAAAACGGCATCGTGCTCTATCTTTCCGCCCCGGCCGAGGTCCTTGCATCCCGCCTGCAGGCCAATCCCAACGCCGCGCAACGCCCCACACTTACTGGGAAATCCATTGCGGAAGAGGTAGCCGAAGTGCTCGCCGCCCGCGAACCTCTCTATCGTGAAACCGCCACGCACATCCTCAATGCCGCCGCCACGCCCAAAGAACTCTTGGCCGAGGCTCTGGCAATCCTGAAGCCATAAGTTTTTTTGCCCATACAGCCTTCGGAAGACGTCGTTCTTTCCCCAAAAAGCGGCTCCGAAAACGAAAAAAGGGAAATTTCACACCCGCATACAAAAGTCCCCCGGAAAAACTTCCGGAGGACTTTTCCCATTCCGCGGAAAGGGCTCTTTTTGTCAACATATGGAAACGCTCCAAACGGCGCTCCGCTTGACTACGCGGACCAAGAAGAAACGCGGAGAAAAAGGTGCCCTTATGGGACCCATCTCCTGCCGGCTATTCGCTTTTTTTCTTGTGCGAAGAACGCAGGCGGACACGGATGGGCGCGTGCTCGATGCGGAAAATCTTGCGAAGGGAACGATCGAGATAGCGGGCATAGGTCTCGGACACGCGATCGGCGTCACTGACGAAGAACACGAAGGTCGGCGGGGCCACTTCCGCCTGCGTGAGATAGAAAAACTTCGGACGCGAGCGCTTGACCACAGGCGGCTGGTGTTTCGTGAGCACTTCTTCCATCGCCCGGTTGAGCGCGCCGGTCCCGATGCGGGTGTTGCACTCTTCGCGGATCTGCGCGGCGAGCGGGACGATGCGCCCAAGGCCCACCTGCTTCATGGCCGAGACCATCAGCACCGGCACATGCGGGCAGAACTGGAGCACTTCCTTAAAGTTCTTTTCCAGTGCGGCCTGTTCCTTGCGGCCCACAAGGTCAATCTTGTTCACCAGAATCATGAAGGGCGTCTTGCGCTCGTCCAACAGATCGATGAGCCGCTTGTCCTGCGCGGTCACGCCCTCGAGCGCGTCAATGACATACAGCGTCACGTCCGCCTTGGTCGTGGTCTTGAGCGAGGAGTTGACGGAAAAACGCTCCACGGTATCCGTAATGCGCGTACGGCGGCGCACGCCCGCCGTGTCCACGAACTCGCAGGCCCGCCCGTCGCTCACGAAGGGAATGTCCACGCTGTCGCGCGTCGTCCCGGCCACATCGCTGACGATCATGCGATCTTCGCCGATCATGGCGTTTACCAGCGATGATTTGCCCGCGTTGGGACGCCCGAGCATGGCGAGGCGCAGCACGTTTTCCGGCTTCGCTTCGGCATCGAGGTCTTCAACAGGCAACAAGTCCACCATTTCCTCTTCGAGCGCCCTGATGTTGTGCCCGTGCTCGGCGGAAAGGGCCAGCATGGGGAAGCCAAGGGCGTGGAATTCGGCCAGCATGGTGTCTTCGTGCTCCATGCCGTCCACCTTGTTGACCACCAGCAGGGTCGGCTTCCCGGCCCGGCGCACGAACGAGGCAAGGTGCTCGTCGAACGGCATCAGGCCGTCGCGCCCGTCCACCACGAGGCAGAACACCGAAGCCTCATCCATGGCGGCCTGCGTCTGCTGGAGGATTTCCGCCTCGAACCCGCGCAGCCCTTCGGGGCCGTCGGCTACGGAATGGTGGCTGTCGAGCGTCACGCCCCCGGTGTCGATCAGGGTGAAGGAACGCCCGCTCCGAGAACGCACCACGCCTTCCATACGGTCGCGGGTGACGCCCGGACGGTCATGGGTGATGGCCCGGTTACTGCGAATAAGCCGATTGAACAGCGTGGACTTGCCCACGTTGGGACGGCCAAGCAAAGCGATTTTGGGGAGCATGCGACTTCCTCATCAAAAGATATCGGGTGACGCCCGCAACGGCGGGCAAGAACAACTTCGGGGACGGAACCGTCCCCAAACACAAAAGTCTTGGGAGGGGTGGGGTACGGGGGAGGGGAAGCCTTTTTTCAGAAAGGCCCTCCTCCCCCGCTCAGTGCAAGGCAACTATTTCGTCGGCTCAATGACTTCCTGACCGCCCATGTAGGGCACGAGGACCTTGGGGACCACGATGGAGCCGTCCTTCTGCTGATAATTTTCCATGATGGCCACCAGAGAGCGACCGGTGGGCAGGCCGGAACCGTTCAGGGTATGCACCCATTCTGGCTTGCCTCCTTTGGGGCGGAAACGGATGTTCGCGCGGCGGGCCTGGAAATCGACACAGTTCGAACAGGACGAAATCTCGCGGTAGGTCCGCTGGCCGGGCAGCCACACTTCCACGTCGTAGGTTTTACAGGCGGAGAAGCCCATATCCCCGGCGCAGAGCGTGATGGTGCGGTACGGCAGCTCGAGACGTTCCAGCAGGGTTTCGGCGCTGCGGCGCATTTCCTCAAGATACTTGAAGGAGTCGTCGGGATGCGTGATGTACACCATTTCGACCTTGGTGAACTGATGCTGGCGGATGTAGCCGCGCGTGTCCTTGCCCGCCGAACCCGCTTCCGAACGGAAACAGGGCGTCTGGGAGCAATACCGCTTCGGCAGGGCTTCCTCGTCAAGGATCTCGTCGGCGTGGAGGTTGGTCACCGGCACTTCGGCGGTGGGGATCAGGTAGTATTCCCAATCCGCAACCTTGAAGAGATCTTCCTCGAATTTGGGAAGCTGGCCCGTGCCCTGCATGGTCTTGCGGTTGACCATGAGCGGAGGCAGGATTTCGGTGCGACCCTGCTCATGATGGAAATCCAGATAGAAGCACACGAGCGCGCGCTCAAGGCGGGCGGCCCAGCCCCACGACACGGTGAAGCGGCTGCCGGCGAGCTTGGCTCCGCGCTCGAAGTCGAGGCCGCCGTTGTCGTTGCTCAGATCCCAGTGGTTCTTCACTTCGAAATCAAACTCGCGCGGCGTACCCCAGCGGTGCACTTCCACATTGTCGTTCTCGTCCACGCCGTCGGGAACGGAGGCGTCCGGGATATTCGGCACGGTAAGCATCCAGTCCGCGAGATCGGCCTTCACCGCTTCGGTGGCGCTGTCCAGCGCGCTGATGCGGGAAGAAAGATCGGAAAGGCTGGCGATGAAGGCTTCGGCGTCTTCCCCGTTGCGCTTCAGGCGGGCCACTTCGGCGGAGGCGCGGTTGCGCTCGGCTTTGAGGGCTTCCACCTGAGCGAGCAGCTCGCGGCGCTTGTTGTCGAGTTCTTCAAAAGTACGCATGTTCAGGGGCGAATGGCGCTTCGCAAGAGCGGCGGCCACCACTTCGGGATTTTTCTGCAACAGTTTGAGATCCAGCACTTCAGCGCTCCTTGTCTTCCTGTATGGAGGGAAAAACCGCCGGACCGCGCACGGCGTCCGGGGATAGGGAACAAAACGCATCAAAAAATCCGGCGGGCCCCCTTCTCAGCCGCGATATGCCGCGCCGGAAGGCTTTCCGCTCCGCCGTTTTGAATCCTTCAGTCTAGACAAGTTGGTATGCGCCGTCAACTGGCCGTCAACTGAATGGAAGCATACCCCCGGCTAGCGGCTCCGGATTGCATCCCGCCCGCAAAAGGGGTATCATTCTCCATTCTTCAGACAGTCCTTTCGGAGGTTCATCATGTCCATACTGATCCGTCGCGTTGTCACGCTTGCACTGACGCTGGTCACACTGACGCTCCTCGCCGCCTGCGGCCCGAGCAACAACGTACGCCTCATTTATAACACGAATACGAGCGCCGTCCTCCCCCTGCCCGGTTCGCCCAGCGTCGCCGTAGTCATGTTCAATGACGAAAGGACCCGCCAGTACATCGGGGAACGCAAGGACGGCTCGGTATTCACCGCCAGCTCCACCATCGCCGACTGGTTCAGCCGCTCGCTCGCCGACGAACTCGGACGCCAGGGCGTGCAGGTTTCCTTCGCCTCCACGCTGGAACAGGCCCGCGCCGCCAACCCCACGTATATCGTGACCGGCACCATCACCGACGTATGGCTGCAGGAACAGAGCGCGACCCGCGTGCAGTGCACCATCAAGGCCAAGGTGGCCCTCTCCAACAAGAAGGGTGTGCTCTATTCCGAAAACCTGAGTTCCACACAGGAGCGCCAGTTCATCCCGTCCGCTTCCGCCATCGAAAGCCTGCTGTCCGACACGCTCAAGGACCTGCTGGTTCCGGCCGCCAAGAAGATCCAGAGCCAGATCCACTGATCCCTGAGGCACCATCAATAAAGACAAGGGGAGAGGAAAACCGTTTCCTCTCCCTTTTCCTTTTTCCCCTCTGACGACGGGGCCGCCCGTCACGGTGACGCCATGCGAGAGGAACCCTGCAAGACCTACGGCCATCTTTTCCCCGCCGACCAGCACATTGCGGACGCCGTGGGCGCCGTGCTGTCCGATTGGAACATTCCCGAATGCACCGAACTGGAAGGCGATATTTTCCGCATCAGCTTCGAGGGCGTCTTCTTCCCCTTGGACGATGTGCTGGACGCCCTGCGCCCTTTGCTTTGCGCGGAAAGTTCCGGTAAAATCGACCTGATCGACATGGAAGCCTGGACGCTGACGCGCGCGGCCTTTTCCGGCACGGAAATAACGGTCAAAACCGTGGGGCTCAACCACGTGCTGGCCTATTCCGGCCACTGACGGGCCCCTTTTCATCAGCGGCGTTTGCCTATACCTTTGTCGGCGCGCGGATTCTCCTCTTGCGGCATCATCCCGCCGCGGGACGGACAGGCTGCCCAAGCACGGCCGCTCCGCTTTCACCAAACACGTATTCATCAATCCTGCCTCCCTGACACGCGGAATTACGCCCGGATGAGACAGGAAAACAACGAGGATCGCATGAAAGTCTATCTCATCGGCGCCGGACCCGGCGACCCCGGTCTGCTGACCATCAAGGGCAAGGACATTCTCGAAAAGGCCGATGTGGTCGTGTATGACTACCTCGCCAACGACACCCTGCTCGGCTATGCCCGGCCCGACGCGGAACGCATTTACGTCGGCAAGGTCGCCGGAAACCATGCGCTCCCGCAGGACGGCATCAACAAGCTCATCATAGAAAAAGCCAAAGAAGGCAAAATCGTCGCCCGGCTCAAGGGCGGCGACCCCTACATCTTCGGCCGGGGCGGCGAAGAGGCCGAGGAACTGCTGGACGCGGGCGTGCCGTTCGAGGAAGTCCCCGGCATCTCCAGCACCATCGCGGGCCCGGCCTATGCGGGCATCCCCTTGACGCACCGCAGTTTTTCCTCGTCCGTAACGCTCATCACCGGACACGAAAACCCCGATAAGCCCGGCTCCGTCCACAACTGGAAGGCCCTCGCCGCCAGCGCGAACACCCTCGTGTTCGTCATGGGCATGAAGAACCTTCCCGACATCGCCCGGAACCTCATCGAAGCGGGGCTCTCCCCCGACACCCCGGCGGCCCTCGTGCACTGGGGCACCACGGCGAAGCACCGCAGCCTCGCCGCCACCCTCGGGACGCTCCACGAGGAAGGCGTCAGGCAGGGTTTCACCAATCCTTCCGTCATCATCGTGGGCAAGGTCGTCACCCTGCGCGACCGCCTGAACTGGTTTGAGCAGAAGCCCCTGCTCGGCCGCAGCGTGGTCGTGACCCGCGCCCGCGAACAAGCCAGCGGGCTTGCCGCGCAGCTTGCCGATCTCGGCGCCGAGGTCATCCAGTTCCCCACCATCGACATCAAGCCGCTCGAAGACTACTCCAGCGTCGACGCCGCCGTCCGCAATCTCGGCGCATACGACTGGCTCATCTTCACCTCCGCCAACGGCGTCAAATGTTTCTGGGAACGCCTTGAAGCGCAAGGGCTCGACGCCCGTGCCCTGTACGGCCTGCAGGTAGCGGCCATCGGCCCGGCCACGGCACAGGCCGTGCGCACCCACGGCATCGCGCCCGACTTCGTGCCCGAAGCCTACATTGCGGAAAGCGTCGCCGAAGGGCTTATCGGACTGGGCATGGACGGCAAGAAAGTCCTCCTGCCCCGCGCCCGCGAAGCCCGCGAAGTGCTGCCCGAAGAACTCCGCAAGGCCGGGGCGCAGGTCGACGTGCTGCCCGTCTACGAAACCGTGCCCGCCGCCGCTCGCCGTGACGAAGTGCTCCAGCGCCTTGAGGCCGGGACCCTCGACGCGGTGACCTTCGGCTCCTCGTCCACGGTGGACAACTTCTTTGCCCAGATCCCCGCCGATACCATCCGGAACCAGCCCGAGGGCAAGCGCGTGAAGTTCGCCAGCATCGGCCCCGTGACCACCAAAACGCTCGCCAAGTACGGTTTTGCCTGCGACATCCAGCCCGAGGACTTCACCATCCCCGCGCTGGTCAAAGCGCTGACGGCCCATTACGAAAAACAGGGAGCCTAACCATGTCCTTGAAACTCGCCGTCCTCGCCTCGGGCAGCGGCACGAACTTTCAGGCGATGGTCGACGCCGTCCGGCGCGGCGCGCTGGATGCCGACATACGCCTTGTGATCTGCAACCGGCCCGGCGCGAAGGTTATCGAACGCGCAAAGGCCGCCGGGATCATCTGCGCCGTGATGGATCACAAGCTGTGGCCGAGCCGCGAAGCTTATGATCTGGCGGTGGCGGACGCCATCCTGAAGTCGGGGGCGGATACCGTGGCCCTTGCCGGGTACATGCGCATGTTGACGGCGGGCTTCCTGAACGCGTTCCCGCATCGCGTGGTCAACGTCCATCCCGCCCTGCTGCCCTCCTTCCCCGGTATCCACGGCGCGGCGGACGCGCAGGCATGGGGCGTGAAAATCACGGGCTGCACCGTGCATCTTGTCGACGAGATCATGGACCACGGCGAGGTGATCATACAGGCCGCCGTGCCCGCCATCGCGGGCGAGCCGCTCGACGATCTCCAGAGCCGTATCCACGCGCAGGAACACCGCATCTATCCGCAGGCGCTCCAGTGGCTTGCCGAGGACCGGATCAAGATGGACGAAGACGGGCGCTCCCTGCATCTCCTGCCCGGCTCCCGCCCTCTCGCCGCTCCCGCTCCCGGCGTGCTCGTCAGCCCGCCGCTTGAGGAGGGCTTTTAGAGGAAGGAAGATTCTTATGGTGCTTAGGGGGAGAGGGGGCCTTTCTGAAGAAAGGCCCCCTCTCCCCCTAAGCTGCCCGAGCGGCTTGCTCCTCCCGCTCCCAAGGCTTTCCCATGCGGGCTCCAAACCGACTCCGGATGAGCGCGGGCCGGGCCGACCAAAACCTTCCCGGCGGATGGGGGGATGAAGCGCTCCGGAAAGCCCAAGAGGGGAACGTGGGCATACCCGGAATTGAAAAACGCACAGGGGACGAAAAAGAACGGTCGACACTGCTCCGGCGACTGGTTATAACACGGCACCTGACGAATAAAGCCAGCTTTTCCTTCCCATTGAAAACGGCCGTCCCGTGCAGCCGGCGGGATCAGCAGTTGGGCGCGAAGTGACAGCCCTTGATTCTAGAAGGACAAGGGGTTGAAAAAAGAGAGGGACAAATCGGCGGACGGCCCTCCAAGGACCGTAGGCGTTAGGCGAATCTTTCGGACTTGCGGGCATTGAGAACGACGCGGCTTTCTCCAGAATATTTTCTCTTCCCACACCAACCTTTAAGGATGCAGCCATGTTTCCGCCGAAACCACCGAAGGGCGCGGACCCGCGCATGTACTTTTTCCTGTTCCTCCTGACGCTGGGTACGACGCTCGGCTATCAGGGGTGGACACTCCTCTACACGAACTTTGCGGTGGAAAGCGCCCATCTTTCGGCGGCGGACAACGGCCTTGTGCAGTCGCTGCGCGAAGTGCCGGGACTGCTCGGATTTTTGATCATCCCCCTGCTCCTCGTCATGAAAGAGCACCGGGTGGCCGCGGTAGCCGCGCTGGCGACCGGCCTCGGCACGGCGCTGACCGGCTTTTTCCCCTCTTTCGTGCCCGTCATCCTGACGACGCTGCTGATGTCCTTCGGCTTCCACTTTTTTGAGGCCGTCAACCAATCCCTGCTCCTCCAGTATTTCGATGTCCGCACCACGCCCGTGGTTATGGGCAAGCTCCGCGGCCTTGCGGCGGGCGGCAGCCTCGCGGCGTCGGTCTTCGTATTTTTCTGCTCCGATTTTCTGCCGTATACGATGATGTTCCTCATCGTGGGCGCCCTGTGCATGTTCACCGGCGTCTGGGGCCTGTTCCTCGATCCGACGAACAAGGAACTGCCCATTCAGAGCAAAAAAATGGTTTTCCGCAGGAAATATTGGCTGTTTTACCTGCTTACCCTTTTTCTCGGCGCGCGGAGGCAGATATTCATCGTTTTCGCCCTGTTCCTGCTGGTCGAGCATTTCCGGTTCTCGGTCAACACCGTTTCCGTCCTCTTCATGATCAACTATGCGATCAACTGGTTCCTCAACCCGCTCATAGGGCGGACCATCAACCGTATCGGCGAGCGCAAGCTCCTCAGCATCGAATATTCCACCGCCATTCTGGTGTTCACCGGCTACGCCACCACGGGCAGCGCGTGGGTCGCGGGCGTGCTCTACGTCATCGACTACATCGTGTTCAATTTCTCCATCGCCCTGCGTACTTTCTTCCAGAAGATAGCCGAACCGCAGGACATAGCCCCGACCATGGCCGTAGCTCAGACCATCAACCATATCGCCGCCATTTTCGTGCCCGCGCTCGGCGGCTGGCTGTGGGTGGAGTTCGGTTACCAAATCCCGTTCTTCATCGGTGCGGCGCTTTCCGGCTGCTCGCTCCTGCTCGTGCAGATCATCGACAGAGAAATAAGGCTGCACGCGCCCGCCAAGGCTTGATGCATCACAAGGAACACGTTAAAGAATCTCCATATTCAAGCCCTCAGGAGGCACTTGTATGCACGCCTATCTCCGCTCGCTGGCTTTGGGCCTCGCCCTGCTGCTGCCCGCCGTCCCCGCCTTCGCCGCTGACGCTCCGGCCAAAACCGACGCCGCCATCCCCGACAAGCCCACGCGCATCACCGAACGCAATACGCCGGTGGCCGTGGAATACGAAGGCAACGACAGCATCGGCTCCCGCCTCGCCACGCGCGTCAAGGAAACCCTCAACTCCAGCAACCTGTTTTCGCTTACCGATAAGGACACGCCCAAAATCCGTATCCTCATCGCCACCCAGCCTGAATTCAAAGACCGTCCGGGCGTGGGCTCGGCCTATGCGGTGGTCTGGGTCTTCTCCCAGTCGGAGAACATCCTGCGCCATTATCTGACCCGCGAAGTCGGCGTCGTCACGCCGGATGAAATCAACGGGTTGGCCGCCAAGCTTGTTGAAGAAACCGACAGTCTCGCTACCCGATACGGGTACCTGTTCCAGTAATCGGAGCATACGCCGGGCATGACCGTCATCACGCAGGCATTCAGCGACGCCTTCCAGCTTCTTGCAAGCGGCGACGAAGAAACGTTCGCCGCGGTTCAGGCCACGCTGTCCACCTCGGGACTCGCCATGCTCGGCTGCATCATCCCCGGCGTACCGCTGGGCTTTCTGCTTGGCTACACCCGCTTCCCGGGCCGCAACATGCTCCGCATCCTCGTGGATACGGCCCTCTCTTTCCCCACTGTCGTACTTGGCCTGCTGGTCTATCTCCTGCTTGCCCGGCAAGGGCCGTTCGCCGATTTCGAGCTGTTGTTCACCGTGCCCGGCATCGCCATCGGGCTGGCCCTGCTCGGCCTCCCCATCGTCATCGCCCACACCTGCCTCGCCGTGGAACAGGCCGACAGGCTGCTTGCCCCCACGCTCCGCACGCTCGGCGCGGGGCCGTGGCAATTGCTGTTCTCCACAGTCCGCGAACTGCGTTTCCACCTGCTCACGGCCTGCATCACGGCTTTTGGGCGCGTGGTTTCGGAGGTGGGCATCTCCATGCTGGTCGGCGGCAACATCAAATGGGCCACCCGGACCATCACCACCGCGATCACGCTCGAAACGGGCAAAGGCGACTATGCCCGCAGCATTGCGCTCGGCATCGTGCTCGTGACGCTGGCGTTTGTCCTGAATATGGGCCTTGCCGCCCTGCGCCGGAGGATGGGCCCATGACCCCGCTCTTCCATCTGGAAAACATCGTCCGGACCTATCCCGATCCCGCAAGCCGCGATCCCCATGCCGTCCGCACCGTCCTGAACCTTTCCGAACTGGACATCCGCGCCGGGGAAATTCTGGGCATCCGAGGCCATAACGGGAGCGGCAAATCCACCCTGCTCCGCATCATCGCCCTGCTTGAGCCGCCGGACAGCGGCACCGTGCTTTTCGAAGGCAGGCCCGCCGGGACCGACGATCTGCATCTGCGCCGTCAGGTTACCCTCCTGCTCCAGACGCCGTACCTGCTCTCGCGTTCCGTAGCCTCAAACGTGGCTTACGGTTTGCGCGTCCGGGGCATCCGCAACGCCTCCGAGCTTCAAAACCGGATCGCCGCCTCTCTCCTTGCCGTGGGCCTCGATCCCGCCGTTTTCCTGCATCGCCGCCGCCATGAGCTTTCCGGCGGGGAATGCCAGCGTGTGGCCCTCGCCGCACGTCTGGCCCTGCGCCCCCGAGTTCTTTTAATGGACGAGCCCACCGCCAGCGTGGATCAGCAGAGCGCAGAGCGCATTGCCCTCGCCGCGCGCCATGCGGCGGATTCCGGCTGCTGCAGGATATTGGTGATGTGGCTCATCTCCTCGCCAGTCAAACATTCCGACAGAACGGCAATGCCGTTGCTGCGGCCTTCCTGGGCGCAACGCAGCAGGGCGGCATAGGTTTTGGCCAGCAGAGGAGAAGAAAAGGTTTGCGGAGCGATGGGCGCCGTAGGAAAGAACAGGGCGCTGTCCAGAACCAGAAGGCGGATAATGCCTTCTTCGGCTCGGGCAGAGCGAAGATTGTCATACCGGGCGCCGCGCTCTTTGGGTTGGAGTTCCAGGGCCGGATTTAAATCTTTGCGCTGTTGTTTGGCGCGGTCCTGCTTCTGCCGGGTGCGGAATGCGTGCCGGGCCTCGGACAAGATTGCCTGGGCACTGATGCCGCATATTTCAGCGGCGCGGTTGGCGTAAACTTCGCGCTCCACGGGGTTCTCCAAGGTGGACAAAAGTGTGCTGACGTCGCGGGAGTACGCCACCTTCTGAGTGTCTGAACTGAGATTGTATTTTGATGCAATCACGGCCATGCGGTATTCCACGCCGTTTTCGCTGCCGCTGAGCAGGCGTTCAAAAGCCTCGCGACCCTGGAATTTGATGAAATCATCGGCATCCTGCTTGATGCTGTTCCCATTCACAATGCGATTGGGAAGCTGCAGAACGCGCACGGAAAACTCCGAATTGTTCAACAGCTGCAATGCGCGCTCGGTGGCGATTTTTCCGGCATTGTCGTTGTCATAACAAATGACAATTTCCTTGGTGTAGCGGGACAGGAGCCTTGTCTGCTCCACTGTCAGCGCAGTGCCCATGGAAGCCACCGCATTGTCGAACCCGGCCTGGTGAAGCGTGACGACGTCGAGGTTGCCCTCGCACAGGATGATATTGGGGCGCTTCGACTTTTTGGCTAGGTTCATGGCATACAGTGCGCGGCGCTTACTATATGTAATGGTTTCCGAGGTATTCATGTATTTTGGCTCGGACTTGTCCAGCACGCGGCTGCCGAAGCCGATCACGTCGCCCCGCACATCAATGACGGGGAGCATGAGGCGGTTGCGGAATTTATCGTAGATGCCGCCGTTTTTCCCCTTCACGGCCAATCCTGCCGCTA
>QWCH01003546.1_pt1 | contig 36931 bp, 27 predicted proteins | sample 1972671 | NCBI WGS metagenome assembly QWCH01 (sample SAMN09866713, study PRJNA288562) | Human gut metagenome isolate term3_stool, whole genome shotgun sequencing... | isolation source: gut | host: Homo sapiens | place: USA: California
CCCTTTCAGGGCGCAAATTCAGATTGTCGTTTTTACGTAGGGCGTTGCCCTACGCTATATAATTAAGCCCTTTCAGGGCACTCCGCAAAATTATCATTTAGTGGTTATGTACTATTTAAGTATTAAACGATTAGAAAAAGTATCATGAAGAAGTTATTGCTGGCAGTTTTTAGTATAACCGCCACTTTCTCTCTGTATGCGCAACGGGAAGTTCCGCAGGAACGAATGGAGCAGATTTACGAGGAAGTAAAGACACCATACAAATACGGGCTTGCAGTTGCCCCGGCAGACAATTATCATAAGATTGATTGTCCTACCGTTTTTCGCCAGGGAGACAAGTGGCTGATGACTTATGTGGTTTACAACGGTAAAGGTGGAACCGATGGTCGTGGTTACGAAACGTGGATAGCAGAAAGTGATAATCTGCTCGAATGGCGCACTTTGGGACGGGTTCTTTCTTATCGGGATGGAAAATGGGATTGCAATCAGCGTGGCGGATTTCCTGCATTGCCGGATATGGAATGGGGTGGAAGCTATGAGCTTCAGACTTATAAAGGTCGCCATTGGATGACTTATATCGGTGGTGAAGGAACGGGTTACGAAGCTGTAAAAGCCCCGCTTTATGTCGGACTGGCATGGACGAAAGGAGATATTTCTACGGCACATGAATGGGAATCTCTGGACAAACCGATTTTGAGCATCCATGATAAAGATGCCCAATGGTGGGAAAAACTGACTCAATATAAGAGTACCGTTTATTGGGATAAAGATAAAACATTGGGAGCTCCGTTTGTGATGTATTACAATGCGGGCGGGCGTCATCCGGAAACGGATTTAAAAGGCGAACGTGTCGGCATTGCGCTTTCCAAAGATATGAAAACATGGAAACGCTACTCCGGCAATCCGGTCTTCGCGCACGAAGCAGATGGAACCATTACAGGAGATGCGCATATCCAAAAGATGGGAGATGTATATGTGATGTTCTATTTCTCTGCTTTTGAACCTTCGCGTAAATATAAAGCATTCAATACATTTGCCGCCAGCTATGATTTGGTGAACTGGACAGACTGGAAAGGGGCCGACCTGATTATTCCCTCCAAGAACTACGATGAACTGTTTGCTCATAAGAGCTATGTGGTAAAACATGATGGAGTGGTTTATCATTTCTATTGTGCGGTAAACAACGCAGAGCAACGTGGCATTGCCATTGCTACCAGTAAGCCGATGGGACGTTCGACTGTCCGTTTCCCGAAACCGGAAATCAAGAACCGCCGGCAGATCACTACATTGAATGAGGATTGGAAAACCTGGATTACAGAGGCAACTCATTTGAAAGGTAATTTTATGATGCGTGCGAAAACGGTGAACATTCCTCATAACTGGGACGATTATTATGGATACCGCCAGTTGACACATGGAAACCTGCATGGAACAGCTATGTATGTGAAAGATTTCACGGCAGATGTAAAATCCGGGAAACGGTATTTCCTTCGTTTTGACGGAGTGGGTACATACGCCACCATTACAGTGAACGGAAAGGACTTCGGACGCCACCCCATAGGGCGCACCACATTGACTTTGGATGTCACAGATGAATTAAAACAGGGAGTAAATCGCTTGGAAGTGAAAGCCGAGCATCCTGAAATGATCGCCGATATGCCTTGGGTATGCGGGGGATGTTCGTCGGAATGGGGATTCAGTGAGGGTTCCCAGCCGTTAGGAATCTTCCGTCCTGTGGTATTGGAAGTAACAGATGAGATTCGCATAGAACCTTTTGGTGTACATATTTGGAATGACGAAAAAGCTGCTAACGTATTTGTTGAAACAGAGATAAAAAATTATAGTAAAGCAACAGAAACGGTAGAGTTAGTCAATAAACTAAGCAATGCTGATGGAAAACAAGTTTTCCGTTTGGTTGAGAAAGTTACTTTAGCTCCGGGAGAAATGAAAGTGATCCGCCAACAGGCTCCTGTTGAGAATCCTGTCTTGTGGAATACGGAAAATCCATATCTCTATAAATTAGCCAGCATGATTAAGCGTGATACGAAGACGACAGATGAAATTCCGACACCCTTCGGTATTCGTACCATTAGCTGGCCGGTAAAACGAAACGATGGAGACGGACGTTTTTACCTGAATGGAAGGCCGGTGTTTATCAACGGAGTATGCGAGTATGAGCATCAGTTCGGACAAAGCCATGCGTTCAGTAATGAACAGGTTGCCGCAAGGGTAAAACAGATACGCGCAGCCGGTTTCAATGCATTCCGGGATGCCCATCAGCCCCATCATCTCGATTATCAGAAGTATTGGGATGAAGAGGGAATCTTGTTTTGGACACAGTTTTCTGCCCACGTGTGGTATGACACTCCGGAGTTTCGTGAGAACTTTAAAAAATTGCTTCGCCAATGGGTGAAAGAACGTCGTAATTCTCCGTCAGTGGTGATGTGGGGACTGCAAAATGAGAGCACTTTGCCTCGTGAGTTTGCAAAGGAGTGCAGTGATATTATTCGGGAGATGGATCCGACTGCAAAGACAATGCGTGTCATAACAACCTGTAATGGCGGTGAAGGTACAGACTGGAATGTAATTCAAAATTGGAGTGGTACGTATGGAGGAGATGTGACGAAATACGGTCGTGAACTCTCTCAAACGAACCAATTATTGAACGGGGAATATGGAGCGTGGAGAAGCATCGGTCTGCATACGGAACCAGGGGATTTTCAAGTGAACGGAGTGTGGAGTGAAGACCGCATGTGTCAGTTGATGGAAACTAAAATCCGTTTGGCAGAACAGGCTAAAGATAGTGTTTGCGGACAATTCCAGTGGATATACAGCAGTCATGATAATCCCGGACGTCGTCAACCGGATGAAGCGTATCGCAAGATAGATAAAGTAGGTCCGTTCAATTATAAAGGATTGGTTACTCCGTGGGAAGAACCATTAGACGTATATTATATGTATCGCGCCAACTATGTTCCGGCTGCAAAAGACCCGATGGTTTACCTGGTATCACATACATGGGCCAACCGCTTTGAAAAAGGACGTCGCCGTGCCACTATCGAGGCTTACAGCAATTGTGATTCTGTATTGCTATACAACGATCTGACAAATGAAAAGGCAACCTTCCTTGGACGTAAAAAGAACAACGGAACAGGCACTCATTTTATGTGGGAAAACCGGGATATTCGTTATAATGTGCTTCGTGCTGTAGGATATTATAAAGGTAAACCGGTAGCAGAAGACCTGATCCTATTGAATGGTCTGGAGCAAGCCCCTAACTTCGAACTTCTTTATCAGGATGATAAAAAGATATTGAAAGGAGAGGCAGGATATAATTATCTGTATCGTCTCAACTGTGGAGGGGATGATTATACAGATAGCTTCGGACAGCTCTGGTTGCAGGACAATACGAATTATTCCCGTTCATGGGCGGAGAATTTCAAGGATCTGAATCCTTATCTTGCCAGTCAACGTACCACCAATGATCCGATTCATGGCACTCGTGACTGGACGTTATTCCAACATTTCCGCTTCGGACGTCATCAGCTGGAATATCGCTTCCCTGTGGCAGACGGAACATATCGTATTGAACTATATTTCACAGAGCCTTGGCATGGTACGGGCGGAAGCGCTTCTACCGACTGTGAAGGATTGCGCATATTCGATGTTGCCGTGAATGATTCTGTTGTATTAGATGATTTGGATATTTGGGCTGAAAGTGGTCATGACGGAGTTTGTAAAAAGATAGTATATACCACAGTGAAAGGTGGAATGTTGAAAATTCATTTCCCGGAAGTGAAAGCTGGGCAAGCCTTGATTTCAGGCATTGCTATTGCCAGCATAGATCAGGAACTGAAACCGACGGTATTCCCTGCATCCGGTTGGAGCTGGGAAAAGGCGGATAAAGAAGTGATGGAAAAGACTCCGAAAGAGTTACTTCCGGAAGACAAAAATGCTCGTGTCAGTATATCATACGAAGCGGAAATGGCTGTACTGAAAGGCAAATTCCAAAAGAAAGAACATCGCAAACAGATCGGAGTGTTTTTTGGTAAAGGAAAAAGCAACAGCATTGAATGGAATATTTCTACCGGATTGGCGCAAGTGTACGCCCTTCGCTTTAAGTATATGAATACTACCGGAAAGCCAATACCTGTCTTGATGAAATTCATTGATTCAAAAGGAGTAGTATTGAAAGAGGACGTATTGAACTTCCCGGAAACACCGGATAAATGGAAGATGATGAGCACCACTACCGGAACCTTTATCAATGCCGGACATTACAAAGTATTACTTTCGGCAGAAAATATGGACGGTCTGGCATTCGATGCATTGGAAGTTCAATAAGTTTTTTAGAAAAACACACATATAAACAGAAAAATAGAAGCGGGACATTAAGAAGTTTGAATATACTTCCGGTGTCCTGCTTTTCATATTCTGATACTTTCTTATAAATAAAATATAGATGTTATTTTTTTAAGATTCGATGTTCTGATTTTAATTATTCGAGGGAGAAACTTCAAATAATCCCTATATTTGAAATCAAAAACAAAATAACACAATGGAGAGCGATTTACCTAATTTTGATTTGCCGTCTGATTATATGGTTGGAGAAGGGTATGGGATAAATTTATTAAAAAGGTATAAAAACTTTCCTTGCAGGGTAAAAGCCGGTTTTTTCATTCTTTGTGTAAAAGGGATAATGCAAACGACAATCAATGGGAATCTTCAAAATATTGGTGAAAATGATTTGATAACCTTACCGCCCGGATATTTTATGGAAATTCTTGATTTTTCACCAGATATTCATATCTATTATGCCGGGTTCTCATCCGGATTCATAGAGGGTATAAATCTAATGAAGTCTACAGAACATCTTCTCCCTATAATTATGGAAAATCCGATAATAAGATTATCTCCATTGCAGGCTTGCAGTTATAAAATGTTCTATGAATCGTCAATTCTTTCGTATGCTTCTCCAAAAACATTGGCAAACAAGGAAATAGTAAAGGCGGTTCTTACCATGTTCCTTCAGGGAGCCACTGAAATCTATAAAATGCAAAATAACTTGTATTTATCTTCCCAGTCAAGAAAGTACGAGATTTATCAGGAATTTTTGCAATTGGTCATGAAATATTATACTATTCATCACGGAACCTCTTTTTATGCCGAACATCTAGGACTTAGCTTGCCGCATTTCTGTTCAACAATAAAAAAGGTTGCAGGAAACACTCCTTTAGAAGTCATAGCTTCCATCATTCTGATGGATGCCAAATCCCGGCTGAAGTCAACCAATGAACCGGTGAAGAATATAGCCTTATCTTTGGGATTTAATAATATCTCTTTCTTCAATAAGTTTTTTAAGCAACATACGGGTGTTACCCCACAGGAATACAGAGGACATTAAGCTTCCACCGGCTGTTTTTCGAGTGGTAATGTAACGGTAAAACGGCTGCCTCTTCCTACTTCCGATACAACATAAATACTCCCTTGCAGATGTTCTACAATCGTTTTGCAGATAGAGAGTCCCAACCCCGTACCCTGCTTGAAAGTATTGACTTTATAAAAACGGTCGAATATTTCTTTCTGGCATTCTTGGGGAATACCTTCCCCCGTGTCCTCCACAAACAGACAAACTGAATCGTCATTTTCCGGATTAACCATAAAACCGAAATGAATATATCCTTCTTCTGTAAATTTCCGGGCATTATTTATGAAATTGCATATTACTTGTTTCAAGCGTGTAGCGTCAGTAGTTATGTAAATATCATCATCCGGCAAGATTGCTTTTATTTCGATTTCCGGCACATTTTTCACGACCTGCTCTTTCTCTATATCCTTCATTATGGATTTGAGGGAGTAATTGGAATAAGTAAACTTGATAGTGTTTGATTCAATCTTGGACAAATCAAGTATATCGTCAATCAATCGTACTAAATGTTCGCTATTGATGCTGATTAGTCGCACGAAATCGGCACGTTCCTCTTCACTTAACTCATCATAAGTAGAACCTATAACATCAGAAAAGCCGACTATTGCATTCAGCGGCGTACGGATTTCATGACTCATATTGGCTAAAAATGCCATTTTAAGACGATCGCTTTCTTCTGCTTTTTTACGTGCCTCGATTAAGGTGTTTTCTATGTCTTTATATTCCTGAATACTCAAGCAGATTCCCACTAACCGATAGGGATGACCGGATATGTTTGCAATATAAGTTGACTGCCCTTCAAACCATTCCCAAGTACCATCCCCCCGGCGCAAACGGAATGGAACTGTTTTGTCAAAAGTTGTATTACCACTAAGTTGTACAACAAAGGCGTCAGCCATAGTTTGCCGATCGTCCGGATGAATCATATTCACATATTCCTCCATTGTCAAAGTATTATTCTCTCCGGCTGGAATACCTAAAAAAGAACAAGATGTTTTTTTCGCCCTTTTCATTTTCCATTGTAGCAAATTCTCCTCTTATCGGGAATTGTGTATAGTCAACTTGTTCCTGCATAAATGTATGTTCAGGCAGCGAGTATACTTTTTTGCCCTGACGGATTTCTTCCAAAATGGTCGAGAGTATATCTTCTTTCTTATTTAACAGCTTGAATATCTTGTTGGTCGGAAGAGGCATCAGCGCATTGACTGACGAATGTACATGAAGTTCCGTAAGAGCTTGCTGATTCAGTTGTATGACTTCTCTATTTATATCCAATATGATAACTCCGTCAGGCAGGATATTAAGCAAATCATCATTGTAGAGTGTTTGTCCGTTCGCTTCCATATTTTGTTATTTTTCGTTCAATGTACATGATAATAATTAAATTCATAACAAAGAAAGCCATTTTACTGAAGAAAACATTATTTCAACAAACCTTTTGTACCTGTTTATACAGCTATTTTAATTTGCAACACATTGAATGTTAATACGATATTCCTTTTTTAAGATTCGATACTCATTTATTAAGCCTCACTCCGTTTATTTGCCAGTCATTTTTTTCTGTTCCTTCAGTGAAATTGAATGATTGCACAGAAGAAGACAACGGTTCGAATGTGAGTGAAAATTCTGCTTCGCCGCTTTCAGGCAAATAAAAGTGCTCACCGGGTTTAATCCCATCTGCTTTCTTTAAGGTATACATTTCACCTTTCTCATCTACCAATCTACAATTCGGGCTGACTCGTATCCAGTATTTGGGAATATAATAAGCGTTGAAATGTACGATGGTAGCGGTGTCTGTCAGTACCACTTGCTTGACTTCAAGAATATCGGTATTGGTTGATTCCGACACCGGATAGTTAACGACTTTTGTATTTCCTTGCCATGTAATACTCATTTCATGTTTGACAGCATCCAGATACCTGCGCATTTTTAGTTTCAAACTGCCTTTGCCATAACCCGACCACATTTTCATGATTTTGCCTTCGGGAGAGATAAGGACATAGTTGGGAATACCTCGAACTCCATATTTAGCGTATAATCCGGCTGTTTGTTTTAAGTCATTTAAATTCTGCCAGGTCATTTCATGTTTTGCCGAAGCTGCCTTCCACCTGCTTTTCGTATCGGAGCTTAGACTAATGATAGTAAGACGCTTTTTATATTGTTCTTGAATCTCTTTCATCTCTGGTAAAGCCATAATGCAAGGACCGCAACCGCTACTCCAGAAATCAAGCAATATATATTTTCCATTGAAATCAGTCAGATGATGAATCTTTCCATCCAAATCGAAAAGTTCGGTATCTGCCATTTTATCTCCCTCTTTCACAACTGTAGGCGGGAAAAGATTAACTGTAATTTCCTGTCCTGTTATAGAAGTTTTTTGTGCTTCATTCATTCTATTATACAAAGCCAGTGTTTCATCTTTATAAGAGAAATTTGGATTGTACTTCACTGACATGCTCAATTTATATAGCCTGTCCATCCAAATGTTTGATACAGGAAGTTCCTGCATCAGTTTCATTTCACGTTTGCTGATTAAAGCTGAAATACTGTCTTCTTTCGCACGTAGAGCCTTCCGTTCTGCTTCCGGGGCAGAACGCAGACTTCTTGCTTTTATAGACAAACGTTGATACTCATCCCATAAATCGTGTGAATCTTCAATAAACCTATTATATTCTATTTGTTCCTTTACAGGGCTGTCTACTGTCCACGTATGTATCAAGGTATTCGTTCCGGTTACTTTGATTCTTGCATTAGGAGTTGCATAAATCTCCAGCGACATGGAAGGAAAATCATCATTACGGGTACACATTAGAGATAATTTGTCTAAACCATCTTCTCCGGCATTTCGTTTGAAGAAGAAAGTACCGTTTTGTATGGTATCCATGGCTACTGTACTTCCTACATTTCCGTCAAGTAGAAAAAGAGAAACAAGAGTTCCATCCTTTACACCTTCCACTTTACCTTCAATCGTATACTCGTGCTGTGCTTGTGAAACGAGACTGCCAAATAAAAAGAGGCTGCTAAATAGTAGTTTTTTCATCATCATAATATTAGAAGTAATTATACGCCACAAGGTAAAGCTTTTCTTTATAGAGTGTTACTCCTTTTATTGTTCTTTAATATTTCTGTAAAAGAAAGGGGTACAAAATGCCCTTTCGTTCGTCTACTTGATATGAAGAAAAAAGAACGAATGAAAATATATACTTTACTGCTTGGCGCATTGTTTGTAAGTCCTACACAGGCACAAACAATGCATGATTGGGAGAATCATCATGTTCTCCAGATCAACCGTGAACCGGCAAGAGCTACTTTTACCCCTTTCTCTGTACAGAAAGGAGACGGCTCAATCTCTTTAGACGGAACCTGGAAATTCCGTTGGACTCCCGTTCCCAATGAAAGAGTCGTGAACTTCTATCAGATAAATTTTGATGATAAAGATTGGACGGATTTTCCTGTTCCCGCCAACTGGGAAGTGAACGGATATGGCACGCCTATCTATGTTTCAGCAGGCTATCCGTTTAAAATAGATCCTCCACGGGTGATGGGAGAACCGAAAGCTGACTATACCACGTATAAAGAACGAAACCCGGTAGGGCAATATCGCCGTACATTTGTTTTACCAGCCGGATGGGAAGCGAACGGGCAGACTTTTCTACGGTTTGAGGGCGTAATGAGCGCCTTTTATGTTTGGATCAACGGTGAGCGGGTAGGGTATAGCCAAGGCAGTATGGAACCGAGCGAATTTAATGTCACGAAGTATCTGAAATCCGGAGAAAATCAGATTTCACTGGAAGTCTACCGATATAGTGACGGTTCTTATCTGGAAGATCAGGATTTCTGGCGTTTTGGTGGTATTCATCGTAGTATTCATCTGATACATACACCGGATATTCATGTCCGTGATTATGCGGTACGTACTCTTCCCGCATCTGTGGGTGATTATAAAGACTTTATTTTGCAGATTGATCCACAATTCAGTGCATATCGAGGGATGACCGGAAAAGGGTATATTTTACAGGGAGTATTAAAGGATGCTTCAGGCAAAGAAGTTGCCACATTGAAAGGCGATGTGGAAGATATTCTTGATTTGGAGCATAAAGCAAGCCGGATGAATGAATGGTATCCGCAGCGTGGTCCGCGTAAAATGGGACGTTTGTCAGCCATTATAAAATCACCGGAAAGATGGACGGCAGAAACGCCCTATCTTTATAAACTACACTTAACTCTCCAAAATGAAGAAGGAAAAGTCGTAGAACAGATAGAACAGGCCGTAGGTTTCCGCTCTGTAGAAATCAAAAAAGGACAACTGTTAGTGAATGGTAATCCGGTTCGTTTTCGTGGGGTGAACCGTCACGAACATGATCCACGGACGGCACGTGTCATGAGCGAAGAACGGATGCTTCAGGATATTCTTTTAATGAAACAGGCAAATATAAATGCTGTACGCACCAGCCATTACCCCAATGTCAGCCGTTGGTACGAGCTATGCGACAGCTTGGGATTGTACGTGATGGACGAAGCGGATATAGAAGAACACGGATTGCGTGGCACACTCGCAAGTACCCCCGACTGGCATGCGGCATTTATGGACCGTGCGGTCCGTATGGCGGAACGTGATAAGAATTATCCATGTATTGTAATGTGGAGCATGGGAAACGAAAGCGGTTACGGACCAAACTTCGCTGCTATTTCGGCATGGCTGCATGATTTCGATCCCACTCGCCCTGTACACTATGAGGGGGCACAGGGAGTGGACGGAAATCCTGACCCGAAGACGGTCGATGTTATCAGCCGCTTTTATACCCGGGTGAAACAAGAATATTTAAATCCCGGTATTGCAGAAGGAGAGGATAAAGAACGCGCTGAAAATGCACGCTGGGAACGGTTGCTGGAGATTGCGGAACGCACCAATGACGACCGTCCGGTAATGACGAGCGAATATGCACATTCCATGGGAAATGCATTAGGAAATTTCAAGGAATATTGGGATGAGATATATAGTAATACCCGTATGCTGGGTGGTTTTATATGGGATTGGGTAGATCAGGGAATCTACAAGACTTTACCCGACGGTCGTACCATGGTGGCTTATGGTGGTGACTTTGGCGATAAGCCGAACTTAAAAGCTTTCTGCTTTAATGGATTACTGATGAGTGACCGTGAAACTACGCCTAAATATTGGGAGGTAAAGAAGGTATATGCACCAGTTGAGTTGAGAGTTGAGAATGGAGAGTTGAGAGTAACCAACCGGAATCATCATATTGATTTATCACTTTATCGTTGCCTGTGGACATTATCAGTGGATGGTAAGGAGAAAGAACGGGGAGAAATAACATTGCCGGAAATAACTCCAGGCGAAAGTAAAACGATTGATTTGCCGGCTTTCCGATCATTAAAAGATATTTATTCTCTTTCCGATTGCCAACTGAAAGTAAGCATTGTTTTGAAATCGGATGCTCTTTGGGCAAAGGCAGGACATGAAGTAACTTGGGAACAATTCTGTTTGCAAAAAGGAGATTTAGCTTCTGCTGATTTAATTAATAAAGGAACGCTTCAAGTGGAAGAGGATGATAAATCTTTATTGATTAGCGGACGCGGTTTTTCTGTTCAGTGGGAAAAGAAAGTGAACGGAAGTATGACCTCCCTTATATATAAGAACATTCCACCATGAAAAACGTGCAGACGGGGCGGTCATTGTCCGGATTCAAACTAGTAATTTATATAAAGAAGGAAAAGTGGTGACTACTTCTGTCTATACAGTCTTTTCAGATGGAACAATTGATCTGAAAACAACTTTCTTGCCACAAGGAGTTCTTCCTGAAATTCCCCGTTTAGGTATCGCATTCTGTCTGGCGCCTGCTTATGATACATTTACCTGGTATGGCAGAGGGCCACAGGATAACTATCCTGACCGCAAAACATCTGCTATGATAGGGCTTTGGAAAGGAAGCGTTGCAGAACAGTACGTACATTATCCACGTCCGCAGGATAGTGGGAACAAAGAGGAAGTGCATTATCTGACCCTGACCGACAAACAGAATAAAGGTATTCGTGTTGACGCGGTAGAAAACGCATTTTCTGCATCTGCCCTGCATTACACCGTACAGGACATCTATGAAGAAACTCACGATTGTAATTTAAAACCACGTGCGGAAATCATTCTTAGTATGGATGCTGCCGTACTTGGATTAGGAAACAGTAGTTGCGGACCGGGTGTATTGAAGAAATATGCCATAGAGAAAAAAGAACATACGCTGCATATCCGCATCAGTAGTAAACAATGATAGCAATAAATAACTAACACAATTATAAAAGTAACAATGAAAAAAGTAACCACTTTATTATCGACCTTAGCGTTGGCAACTACCCTGGCTGCTCAAAACCTTCCACAAACGGAAAGGCAATATCTCTCCGGTCACGGATGCGACGATATGGTTGAATGGGACTTCTTTTGTACCGACGGACGCAATTCCGGGAAATGGACGAAAATCGGTGTACCTTCCTGCTGGGAGCTGCAAGGATTCGGCACCTATCAGTATGGAATCACTTTCTATGGTAAACCATTCCCTGAAGGCGTTGCCAATGAAAAAGGTATGTATAAGTACGAGTTTGAAGTTCCGGAAAAGTTTCGCGGCAAACAGGTCAATCTTGTATTCGAAGCTTCAATGACAGATACGGAAGTAAAAGTGAACGGACGTAAAGTTGGTTCCAAACATCAGGGGGCCTTCTATCGTTTTTCATACAACATCACGGATTTTCTGAAATATGGCAAAAAGAATTTACTGGAAGTCACTGTTGCCAAAGAGAGTGAAAATGCCAGTGTGAACCTTGCCGAACGTCGTGCTGATTATTGGAATTTTGGCGGTATCTTCCGTCCGGTGTTCTTGGAGGTGAAACCAGCCGTAAACCTGCGGCACATTGCCATTGACGCAAAGATGGATGGAACTTTCCGTGCCAACTGCTACACAAATATTACCCGTAAAAGCTGGAGGTGACTGGACTTCCCTGCAACTGAATGTATCTAACCCCGCATTATGGACAGCGGAAACTCCGAATCTTTATCAAGCACAATTCTCTCTATTGGATAAGGCCGGTAAGGTTTTGCATAGTGAAACGGAAAACTTTGGTTTCCGTACCATTGAAGTACGTGAAAGCGACGGACTTTATATAAACGGAGTGCGTATCAATGTACGTGGTGTCAATCGTCATAGCTTCCGTCCTGAAAGTGGCCGTACGTTGAGTAAAGAGAAGAATATAGAAGATGTTCTTTTGATGAAAAGCATGAATATGAATTCTGTCCGTTTGAGCCATTATCCGGCTGACCCGGAATTTTTGGAAGCCTGTGATTCTCTCGGACTTTATGTGATGGACGAATTGGGAGGCTGGCATGGCAAGTATGATACCCCCACCGGAGTACGTCTGATTGAAGGCATGATAGAACGTGACGTGAATCATCCGTCTATTATTTGGTGGAGTAATGGTAATGAAAAAGGATGGAATACCGAACTGGATGGAGAGTTTCATAAATACGATCCGCAGAAACGTCCGGTTATTCACCCGCAAGGTAACTTCTCCGGTTTTGAAACCATGCATTACCGCTCTTACGGAGAAAGCCAGAACTACATGCGCTTACCGGAAATCTTTATGCCTACGGAATTCTTGCATGGTTTGTACGATGGCGGCCATGGTGCCGGATTATACGATTATTGGGAAATGATGCGCAAGCATCCCCGTTGTATCGGTGGCTTCCTTTGGGTATTGGCAGACGAAGGTGTGAAGCGTGTAGATATGGACGGATTCATTGATAACCAAGGAAACTTTGGAGCAGACGGTATTGTAGGACCACATCACGAAAAGGAGGGTAGCTACTACACTATCAAGCAGTTATGGAGTCCGGTGCAAATCATGAATACTTCTATCGACAAGCAATTTGATGGCAAATTCTCCGTAGAAAACCGTTACGATTATCTGAATCTGAATACTTGCCGTTTCCTTTGGAAGCAAGTAAAATTCCCGTTGGCAACAGATGCTTCCAATGCCGCTGTTCAAGTACTGAAAGAAGGTGAAGTGCAAGGCAGTGACATGGTTGCTCACTCGGCAGGCATTTTGGATATAAAAACAAATATCCTCCCCAATGCAGACGCCCTCTTCCTGACAGCAATCGATCCATACGGCCATGAACTTTGGCGCTGGACTTTCCCGGTCAACAAACTGAATCAGCAGACAGAACAGCTTTCTCCCTTGTCCAGTCGTCCTACTTATACAGAGACAGAAAATGATCTTACTGTGAAAGCGAATAAGCGTACATTCATCTTCTCAAAGAAAGACGGACAACTGAAAGGGGTATCTGTAGATAACCGTAAGATTAGTTTCGCCAATGGCCCCCGTTTCATTGGAGCCCGTCGTGCAGACCGCTCATTGGATCAGTTCTATAACCATGATGATGAGAAAGCAAAAGAAAAAGACCGTACATATAGCGAATTCCCTGATGCTGCCGTATTTACGAAACTGGACGTAAAACAAGATGGAGGTGATCTGGTTGTTACCGCCAATTATAAACTGGGCAATCTGGATAAAGCCCAATGGACAATTAACCCGAGTGGGGATTTGGCTTTGGATTACACCTACAATTTCTCCGGTGTCGTAGACTTGATGGGTATTCGTTTCGACTATCCTGAAGATCAGGTAATCAGCAAACGCTGGCTGGGTGCCGGACCTTACCGCGTATGGCAAAACCGTATTCACGGAACGCAATACGATGTATGGGAAAACGACTATAACGATCCTATTCCGGGTGAGACCTTCACATATCCCGAATTCAAAGGATACTTTGGTGATGTTTCCTGGATGAATATCCAAACGAAAGAAGGCACTATCAGTCTGACAAACGAAACTCCCGACGCGTATATCGGAGTATATCAGCCTCGTGATGGCCGCGACCGTTTGCTTTATACTCTTCCCGAAAGCGGAATCTCTGTCCTGAACGTGATTCCTCCGGTACGTAATAAAGTAAACTCCACCGATTTGTGTGGTCCCTCTTCACAACCGAAATGGGTAAATGGTCCACAAACCGGACGAGTCATTTTCCGGTTTATGTAAATGAATCATATAAAGGTATCCACATTGCATTGGGTACCTTTTTTATTTGGCCTTCTCACCGATTTTTCAAGGAAAAAGGCTATAAGTGGGGAATAATCATTATTTTTGTTTCGTTTTATACATTCAGATTAATGAATTCTTTCCTATGTACACAATACTAATTATAGAAGATGACCCCCGGGTTGCAAGTTTGCTGATGAACGGACTGGAGGAAAATGGCTATCAGACAATGGTGGCTTATGACGGACTAATGGGGTTACGGCTTTTCCAGACGCACACATTCGATCTGGTTATATCTGACATCGTTTTGCCTAAGATGGACGGATTTGAACTGGCGAAAGAAATTCGCAAGACCAATCCCCATATCCCTATATTGATGTTGACGGCATTAGGATCGACGAACGATAAACTGGACGGCTTCGATGCCGGTGCAGACGATTACATGGTGAAACCTTTTGATTTCAGAGAGTTAAATGCCAGAATCAAAGTGCTGTTGAAACGTGTGGCGGGTAATGCACAGGAATTGCCGCAGGAACTTGTCTATGCAGATTTGCGTATTGACCTTCAACGTAAAGACGTAGAACGAAACAGCATATCCATAAAACTTTCTCCTAAAGAATACAACTTACTGTTATATATGGTAGAAAATGCCGAAAGAGTATTGAGCAGGGTTGAAATAGCAGAAAAAGTATGGAACACCCATTTTGATACAGGAACGAATTTCATAGATGTATATATCAACTATCTCCGCAAAAAGATAGACAGGGACTTTGAACCGAAACTTATTCATACCAAAGCCGGAATGGGTTTCATACTGACTGATAAATTATGAAGATCAGGACAACGTTGACTCTACAATATGCAGGGCTTACAGCTGCGGTATTTTTCGTATTTGTCATGGCGGTCTACTATGTCAGTGAACACTCGCGTAGTAATGCTTTCTTTCGTAATCTTCAAAGTGAAGCTATAACCAAAGCGCACTTATTCCTTAAAAATCAAGTAGATGCCAAAACCATGCAGTCCATATACCTGAATAATCAGAAGTTTATTGATGAAGTAGAGGTTGCCGTCTATACAACAGATTTTAAAATATTATATCATGATGCTTTGCAAAACGATATTGTCAAAGAAACACCGGAGATGATAAAGCGTATTTTGCAGCGGAAGAACATCAATTTCTATGTGGACGAATATCAGGCCATAGGACTGGTGTATCCGTTTGAAGGCAAAGACTATGTGGTTACCGCCGCAGCCTACGACGGTTATGGATACGCCAACCGGGATGCGCTAAGAAACATGCTCATTCTCTTATTTATCGGTGGATTGAGCGTATTGGTGGTTGTGGGGTATATCCTTTCGCGAAGCACTTTAAAACCGATACGTAACATCGTGAAAGAAGCGGAGAAAATCACGGCATCGCATATTGATAAAAGATTGCCCGTAAAGAATGAACAGGATGAACTGGGAGAATTGAGTACGACATTTAATGCTTTACTGGAACGCTTGGAAAAGTCTTTCAATTCACAGAAGATGTTTGTCAGTAATGTATCTCATGAATTGCGTACCCCCATGGCAGCCCTTACAGCTGAACTGGATTTAGCTTTATTGAAAGAACGGAGTTCCGAACAATATCAGATGGCTATCGGCAATGCATTGCAGGATTCTCACAGGATTGTAAACCTGATCGACGGATTGTTGAATTTGGCAAAAGCGGACTATCAGTCGGAACAGATAACAATGGATGAAGTCCGTTTGGACGAACTGTTGCTGGACGCCAGAGAGCTGGTATTAAAAGCCCATCCGGATTATCACATCGAATTAGTATTTGAGCAGGAAGCCGAAGAAGATAATGTGCTGACAGTAATCGGAAACAGCTATTTGCTGACTACCGCTTTTGTGAATTTAATAGAGAATAACTGCAAATATTCTTCCAACCGAACTTCGTCAGTCTTGATAGCCTATTGGGAGCAATGGGCAATCATCCGCCTGTCAGATACCGGTGTAGGCATGTCTGATACGGATAAAGAAAACCTGTTTACACTGTTTTATCGCGGAGAAAATAAGAATATTGCTCCCGGAAATGGTATAGGTATGGCCTTGACACAAAAGATCATCCACCTTCACAAAGGCGAACTTACCGTATCTTCCCATAAGGATGAGGGCACTACCTTTGTGGTGAAGCTCCCGCATATCTAAGAAACTCTAATCGTTTTCTAATACCACTCTAATCATTCTCTAACAGCTTCCCGGTGAAGTCCTCCTTACTTTTGCATCGAATTAATAAATGCAGTTAGTAACTAAAAAAATTAGAGATTATGGTATGGAAGAAAAAACTGCGTTCACCACAGTACACATTCAATTCAGAGAAAGTATTTTTGGTTGCCACACAACCCGGTAAGTCAATCTATTCATACTTGCAGACAACCAAGCTTGGATTAACACAGGGAGAAGTGCAGGAGCGACAATCCATTTATGGAAGAAACGAAGTGGTACATGAACAGAAAAAGAATCCGTTTATCCTGTTTATCAAAACGTTTATCAATCCTTTCATTGGCGTTCTGACCGGGCTCGCCATAATATCCTTATTTTTGGATGTATTGATGGCCGATCCTGGAGAGCAGGAATGGACGGGAGTCATTATCATCTCATCCATGGTGCTGTTCAGTGCTATCCTGCGTTTTTGGCAGGAATGGCGAGCAAGTGAGGCTACGGATTCTTTAATGAAAATGGTAAAAAACACATGTCTCGCCAAACGTGCGGGAGAGCATGAAGAAGAGATCGAGATTACGGAACTCGTCCCGGGGGATATCGTGTATTTGGCAGCTGGGGACATGGTTCCCGCTGATATTCGGATCATCGATTCGAAAGACCTGTTCATCAGTCAGGCTTCATTGACAGGAGAGTCCGAACCGATAGAAAAGTTTCCGGAGGTACGGGGACAGCAGTTCCGAAAAGGAAGTGTCATTGAATTGGACAATATTTGCTATATGGGTTCCAATGTGATAAGTGGTGCGGCAAAAGGAATCGTTTTTGAAACGGGGAACAAAACCTATCTGGGTACTATTGCAAAGAGCCTGGTCGGACATCGTGCCACTACAGCTTTTGACAAAGGCATTAGTAAAGTTAGCTTTTTGTTGATTCGCTTCATGCTGGTTATGGTTCCATTTGTATTTTTCGTAAATGGCTTTACGAAAGGGGATTGGTTTGAAGCTTTCATATTCGCCATATCCGTTGCGGTTGGCCTTACTCCGGAAATGTTACCGATGATTGTGACTGCCAACCTTTCCAAAGGAGCGATAGCCATGTCCAAAAAGAAAACAATCGTAAAGAATCTCAATGCCATTCAGAATTTTGGAGCGATGGACATACTCTGTACTGACAAAACCGGTACATTGACCTGCGATAAAATCGTATTGGAGAAATATATCAATGCAGATGGCAGTGACGACAACAGTAAACGTATTCTTCGTCATGCTTACTTCAACAGTTATTTCCAAACCGGTTTAAGGAACCTGATGGATAAAGCGATTCTTTCCCATGTAAGAGATTTGAGTCTGGAACATTTGAAGGATGACTACACCAAAGTGGATGAAATACCTTTCGACTTTACGCGCAGAAGAATGTCTGTTGTAATAGAAGACAGGCAGGGAAAGCGGCAAATCATCACCAAAGGAGCGGTAGAAGAGGTTCTCGATGTCTGTTCCTATGCCGAGTTCAACGGGCAGATTCATCCCTTGACTGATGCATTGAAAATCAAAGCAAAGATGATTAGTGAAGATATGAATCAGCAGGGGATGAGGGTATTGGCAGTCTCCCAAAAAAGTTTTATCGAGAAAGATTGTAATTTCGCCATCGAAGATGAAAAAGAAATGGTATTGATCGGGTATCTTGCTTTTCTTGATCCTCCGAAACCTTCTGCTGTCGAAGCCATCGAACAATTATATGCGCATGGAGTAGCAGTTAAAATTCTATCGGGAGACAATGATATTGTAGTGAAAGCTATTGCACGACAGGTAGGAATTGACACCAGTCATTTTCTTACGGGGATAGAAATAGAAAATATGGACGAAACAGCATTGAAAGAAGCGGTAAAGGATACCACTTTATTTTCAAAACTGACTCCATTACAAAAGACGCAAATCATTTCTCTGTTGCAGGAACAAGGGAATACGGTGGGATTCCTGGGAGATGGAATCAATGATGCAGGTGCATTACGTCAGTCGGACATTGGTATATCAGTCGATTCTGCTGTGGATATAGCCAAAGAAAGCGCAGATATTATCTTGTTGGAAAAAGATTTGATGGTATTGGAAGATGGAGTGCTTGAAGGAAGAAAGACATTCGGCAATATCAATAAGTACATAAAGATGACTGCCAGTTCCAATTTTGGTAATATGTTCAGTGTGATGTTTGCCAGTGCATTCCTGCCGTTTCTGCCCATGATGCCGATACATCTATTGATCCAGAACTTATTGTATGACATTTCGCAGACCACCATTCCTTTTGACCGTATGGACCCGGAGTTCCTGAAGAAACCCCGTAAATGGGATGCGTCCGATCTAAGTCGTTTTATGATTTATGTAGGTCCCATCAGTTCTATCTTTGATATTATAACGTATCTGGTTATGTGGTACGTATTTAGCTGCAACAGCCCCGAACATCAGACACTGTTTCAGACCGGATGGTTTGTGGAAGGTTTGTTATCACAGACATTGATTGTCCACATGATACGTACCCGCAAGATACCGTTCATACAAAGCCGTGCCACATGGCCTGTGATGGGACTGACCTTCTTAATCATGGCAATAGGTATTCTTATTCCTTTCACCGCTTTCGGGCGTTCCATCGGATTGACAGCTCTTCCTTTGAGCTATTTCCCCTGGCTGATTGGAATTTTACTCTCTTATTGCATTTTGACGCAGATCGTGAAGAACTGGTATATCAGGAAGTTTGTGCGCTGGTTATAGCTTTGTCTGTTTATCTCGCAAATTAAATGTATATATTGTAAAAGATTTAAAATTGAGACGAATTGTCTGTCAAGAGTTTTTGCCCCTAAAATTAATTTCATATATTTAGGAGCAAGAACTCTTATTTATTTAGATTTGCAAACTTTCTAATATTCAGGCACGATGAAACACTATTATTCCTTTCTGATAATAACCTCTTTGTTATTAGCCGGATGCGGGCAAAAAGACCGGGCAAAATCTCAATTCGAATCATCTGTACAGACAGAAGAAAGTTATTCGTTAGCAAAAGAATATATTAAAGAAGCTGTTATCACAGGAAAAGTGTTGAACCGGGATTTTTATCCTCAAGAAAAGGAATTAACTCTCATCATTCCATTTTTTTGGAAAATGGAAAATCAATATCGTACCCCCATACAAGAAGATGGTTCATTTTCATTCCGCTTTCCGGTTTATGCAAAATTAAGAGAAGTTTCCATTCGCAATTATGCGGAACATTTGTATATCCACCCGGGAGATAGCATACACGTGGAAATAGACTTCAAAGATCTTTTTCATCCCAAAGTAACAGGTGATGCAGAAAAGTTGAATCAAGAAATACTGGCATTTACAGAAAGCGCCTACTATTACATACAGAATTATAGTATAAACCCGAATTGGATTTTGAGGCTGAATTAAAGAAAGAATATGACTTTCGTTTGGAGCGGAGAAACGAGTATCTGACGAAGTATAAGCCAATGGACGATGTTACGTTATTTACTGAAGAGTTACTGAAACAGGACTATTATTACGCTTTGTTATCCTATGGTAACCAATGCCAGTTTAAAACAAGAAAAGAAATGGATCGGTATCATAAACTTCTGCCTGCAATCAATAAGCTTTATAATAAAGGGATTCTTTCGGCACGTTTATATGATATTGCCAATGAGGTAGAACGCTATATAGCTTATGGAATAACTTACAAAGATAAAAAAAATCCATCTGTAGAAGAGATCATGTCGGCAGTAGGAGAGAATGAACTGAACCAGTATATATATACTAAAATGGCAGTTGGCTCTTTGAATGCAAATGATACACTTGCTTTAACAACGAGGCATACACAGTTTGATTCGATTGTAAAAATGCCGCATTTGCGTGCACAAGTGATGCAGATATATAATCAGACTAAATCTTACCTGGAAAATCCGCAACCAGTTTCCAATAATTTATTATATGGTGAATTTCACGAAAACTCAAAGCTAAAAACATCTATGCCTTACATGGAACCCGTCTATAATATACTTGAGAAGCATCACGGAAAAGTGATCTATTTCGATTTTTGGGCTAGGTGGTGTCCACCATGCCTGGCAGAAATGGAACCTTTGAAACAATTGCGGAGTAAGTATTCCACCAAAGACCTGGTCATATATTCCATATGTGTAAGTGAACCCAAGGAAGAATGGGAAGAATGTCTGAATGAGTATTCATTGAAGAACCGGGGAATTGAATGTATTTATGCATCTGATTATTTTGGAAAAGATAACTTACAGAAAATTCGCAAACAATGGAAAATAGATAGAATGCCCTATTATCTGTTAATTAATAGAAAAGGGCAAATTGTAGATTTCGGAACTACAGCACGTCCCAGCAATCCGCAATTTGTATCTCGAATTGACGATGCCCTCAAATAACTTTATCATTAATAGGATCGTATGTCATTTCTTTATTCTTCTTTTCTATACGAAAGCTTTTTATTTTTGATGAAAGTGATTTTTCTAGGGTTTGTTTTGCTTTACGATACGTACCGTCATTGGATGGATGTCGTGAACTAACAATAGCTCCTATAACTTTTTTATCTTTTAGATATCCTTGATTGTAGAATAAGTTCACAGTATTGCCGATTTGTGTTATAGCGTGTGCAATATCCGTTCCTTTTAGTTCTACAAAAATATAAACACAACTAAGGGGTGATGTGTATACAAATAAGTAATCACACTTTCTATGCTCTGATGAACTATCAAAATAACCATCAATTTTTATTTTATCAACTTCGGAAATATCTTTAGATGCAATAGTGAACTTACTTTTATTTTCACAAATCGTAAAACGAGAAGTGCATTTACACTTTGAATTAACATATTTATGATCAAAAGAATCTGTATTCTTGAATACGAATCTTCTATTAAAACATTTACAACTCATTTCTTTCAATATTGCATAGTTCGTCAAAAATATATCCTAATTTGTCAGAAGCCGTATCTATGTATTCAGCTCCCAAAGATTTTATGTCAGTATCTCTTATATCTTTAACAGTTCCATCTGAATGAAAAAAGTAGGATGATACATCATCAAAATCAATTAGCGCCATTGATGGAATGAGTTCTTTAATTTTAGATAGCACCAACTTCTTTTTATTGCTTTTCTTTAATATTTCTTGTGCTAAAATTAAATTATCTACTACTGATAACACATATGGACTATGTGTCGTAATTACAATACTTCCATTTGATTTTCTCATCTTTCTCATGATCCAATCAATAAGAAAGTGTTGAGTAGAAGGAAATAAATTTAATTCAGGTTCTTCTATTACTAATATCTGTTTTTTCTTGCTTTCAACATATTGGTTAAATACAATCCACAACGGAATAATTGATTGAATTCCACTAGAAGTTTGAGATAGTTTTACTTCTTTGTTTTCATTCATTAGATATACTGTGTCACCATTGTTATTGAATGACACTTTAATGTCAAGAATGTTTATATCAATATTTTTATACTGAATTCTTGCTTTTTCGTATAAGCTACCAAAATCCTTTATGCAATCGGGAATACTAGCTCCTGCTTGAAGTAAAGAAAATATGCTATTAGAAAATGTTGAAATCAACAATCTTTCAGCTGGAATATATACTGGTATACATTCTTCATAAAGGAGTCCAACTAAGGCAGGTTTTATTAACTCTACCATTGCGCTATCTTTTAAATCTAAGAGGTTTTTAAGACTTTTGATAAATTCTTTGTATGCAAAGTTATTTTCTTTTCGTTCTATAAATTTTAAAATAAAATCATATGACTTTGAAGTATTAGCCATTTCCATCAAATCAGCATCCTCGTAGTTACTGTGAAATTTATTTAAGCCTATTTCCCAATAGTATTTTTCATTGCTATAACGAATAATGGTTGTAGACGTAAATTCAAAATTAATATTATATTTATCCAATAACCTTAAGAAACTATTGAAATCTCCTTCTTTAATAGTCCAAAAAATCGAATTGTTAAATATTGCAAGAAGTTTTGCAATAGTACTTTTTCCACTAGAAGTATGTCCAATAAAGAAATTATATTTCTTTATTTCTATATTTGCGGATTTTATAGCCCCAAAATCTGTTACAATTAAATGTGCCATGCTCATTAAAAAATTTAAGTTATATCCCTCATATAAAAGAATAACTATTGGCAAATGTAGTCATTAATACTGGTATAATACCTAAAGTAGTTCTTTTTTATAGAAAAAAACAAGAAAAAGTTAGTAGATGTTCACTCATATTATAAATTTTCGCTAACTTCTTAATGTCTTCTTTGCCATTCACAATATGAGTACTGTCACCGATCCGGATGGCCTGACTACTTCATCGGAAGAAGACTTCTCGAACAGCTTAACAATAGGGATAAAAGACAAGGCTAATGTCAACCTTGTCTTTTTTGTAGCTCTCTCATCAATTCATCTACAATATATGCATCGCTCATGAGATATAGATCTCCAAGTCGGTGGACAATGCGCTGGTAGCTTTCGCTATTATAAAATATATCAAGTGCCTGTAGACTGGAAATATGCAGACGGGTAGCAAGAAGTTCTACAATGCTGTAATATTTGCCTTGCATTACAATATCAGCATTGGGGATTTCTTTTGAGAGAGATGGGAAAGGCAAAAGTATAACATCCACAAAATGTAAGTGTTCGTCAATTACTTTTTGGTTCGTAATACAAATTTGATTGTTAGGCTCTTGATGAATCAAACGTGACAACGCTTCTTCACGAGTGTAATCACCACGCATATAAAGGTCAATAGTACGTATCACACGGTCATCTGCTATACCGCCTTCTATTATGTCATAATCCTGCCATATAACATTCCCTTGTCGACATGCTACAACAAAATCCAGCCAATGTGCATCGTAAGTGGTAAAGTGCAAATAATTAAAAGAAGAGTTGCGGCAGGCATCTATATCCAATGAATAAATATTGAGCCACACACTATTCTCATGGCGAATATCAGCTGTGCGAAGAGCCCAACGAACTGCCTGTTCCTTTAAATCAGTAAGATAAAAGCCCACTCCGAAATCAAGATTCGGTCGGCATACGCCAGCTAATGGTTGTTCTACACGGTAAGTAGAACCATGATAAACAGTTAACATGACTTATCTCCTTTTTGCTGTGTCGAAACTTGAAAAGGACGATAATCTTCCGGTAACCATTGTGGATCACGATGATAGATATATTCTAATAAAGAATCTACTATGTAGGCTTTGCCTTGGGTATGCAAAGTATCATAAAAAGCATTTATATAGCCGTCTATAGCACCTAATTCTTTTAGTTTATTATATACATCCGCACTATAGCGTCCTAACCGTTCGGCTGTATTCTCTATACAATAGATAATAAACTCTAATTGTTTTTCTTTGAGGGTCATATTATTTTCTCCTTTCTTATCTTAATCAATTAGCGAAAAAGATTAATATTAGCAAAGATAGAAAAGTTCCTTCTTTCTTCCAATTAATTAGTATAGTATATCACGTTTCATTATGGATTAAATCAAAATCAATATACTTTCATTATAGCTTTATAGCTTTTTCTTCTTTCACCAACTTCCTCCATCTTTGAAATGCCCTCATCAGCGTTTCTTCCTGTACCAGTCCTACCATTTCGTAGTGCTCTACGAATTGTTCTATTGACTTTTTAAACATCACTCCTTTATTAAACTTATTATCCAATAGAAAGGAGTATAATTCCGCTTTCATCTCCGTTTCTATTTCCTTTTCTATAATCAATGCACTATCGTTTCCGATATAGTTATAGACTTCCGGATTCTTCCCATTACGCGGTTTGGGCAGTACAAAGCAAATATTCCCAATTTCTTTCCATGAAGTATTTTGCGGATGAGGGACAGATAGTTGATGAAGGAAGTGATAAACTGGAGTAATGTGGGAGAGATGGATAGGGATAAGTCGTTTGGAAGAAGAAGGAGAAGGAGAGGAGGAATGAGACTGGTTCTCTGGATCGGGTTCTAAACTTTGTCGATATCGGACATACATATATCCAGCCAAATATGGCTTGATATTAATTGTAACTGTAACCATGGGAAATTTTTTAAAGTTTGTAATAAAAAAGTATGTATATACAGCCCTTTGGACTGTGAATTCCGTTTGGTTTATTGAGAATATTCCCATGGTTATCGGGACGGAATTCTTCTTTTTATAATAAATTGATATACAGTGTATTATAGATACTGTTTTTTGGTTTAAAACCAAGGAACCGTTCCTTTTAAAGGAACGACCTGTTTCTCACCGAGGAACGCCTTGTTCCTTTTAAAGAAACGGATGACTCCTTAAAATCCGGGAACAAAACTAGTTGTAATATTCCGATATTTCAAGATGGATGATTGAAGCATTAAACAATACGTGTAAATATAAATAATCATTTTTATACATCGTTTATTTTACGCGTGTATAAACAACCGGTATGTCATGAAAGTTAATTGAATAGAATGGATAATAATTTAACAATGTTTACCGGATAAACCTTTTTTGAGAGTGTTAAAACTCGCTTCTTAGATGATTATGTGGCTATTTTGAGTGAAATTTCGGAATCTGTGTGCAATTTCAGAACGTTTTATTTTAATATATATTTCTTTTGTAAATTTGCAGCATATAATATTTAAATAAACATAAGCGAATAAGCAATAAATATACGCATTTTAATGAAGATACATGACATAGCAATTCTTTTTTTTATATTTTGGGGAAGCATTTCACAATGTGCGGCTCAAAAGATAGCGGTAAAAACAAACCTACTCTACGGTACATACGCCAGTTCACCTAATCTGGAAACCGAATTCGGGATTTCACCGCGAGGTACAGTAGATCTGGGTGCTGGCTTCAACTGGTTTACATCCGTTCATTCATCCTCAAACAAGAAACTGGTGCATTGGCTTGGCTCGGTAGAATATCGTTATTGGACGTGTGAAAGATTCAGCGGACATTTTTGGGGAATACATATACTAGGCGGACAGTACAACATAGCCGGTCATCATTTGCCGCTTCTATTTGGAGATGATTCCGGTCCCTATCGCTATGAAGGATGGGGAATAGGCGGAGGCATTTCGTACGGCTACCATTTTCTTTTAGGCAATCGTTGGAGTCTCGAAGCAAATATAGGTATAGGGTATGTCAGACTACATTATGACAAGTTCCGATGCGAGACTTGTGGTGAAAAGACCGGAACAGAAAATCGCAACTATTTCGGACCTACTAAAGCAGCAGTTTCACTTATATTTCTTATAAAATAACAAAAACATGATAAATCTAAAATCTATCCTATGGCTGTTGCCTCTGTCACTGCTCGTTTCTCCATTACTATATGGAGAAAACCTGCCGGACAAATGGTATAAAGGAACGATACAAGCAACAGCCATCGAATTGCAACAAGTGGGGGATTCCCTACATATTCAAGTGCTTTATGACCTTGATAAAATAAAAGTCAGTTCCAATCATTCGATAGAACTGATACCGGTATTGATTGCTGCAAACCACCAACTGGAGTTACCGGAGATTTCTGTCAAAGGGCATAGTAATTTCCAAAACCTGAAACGTAAACTGGCTTTAATGAATACACAGGAACGTGATTTTTACCAGTCGGAAGCTCCGTACTATGTTGTGAAAGGATATGGAATAACCGAAGAAAAACAAATTCGATATTCCTTGGTCATTCCATTCGAATCGTGGATGAAAGATGCACGTTTGGATATAAAAAAGGAAGTAATGGGCTGTTGCAAACCGGGCAAGTTATTATCGACGTTTCCGCTTTTCGGTACCGTCACTTTGGAGCAACCGCCTGTTCCATATCACATCGTCCCGCATATCAGTTATGTCCGCCCACAAGTTGAACCTGTAAAAAAACGTGAGATGTCATGTGAAGCGTTCCTGGATTTTGTTGTATCAAAGACCATCATAAGGCCGGATTACATGAACAACCCGGTCGAACTGGAAAAAATATCCTCTATGCTTGCCGAAGTGAGAAATGATACAACTATTACTATTCGTGGAATATCAGTCATTGGTTATGCTTCACCGGAGGGTTCTGTCCTTTTTAACAAACAGCTTTCCGAAGGACGTGCAAAGGCACTTGTTAATTACCTTCTCCCTCGTTTCCCTTTCTCTAAAGAATTATACAAGGTGGAATATGGTGGCGAAAACTGGGAAGGACTACGTAAAATGGTTGCAGAGTCTGACATGGCAGAAAAGGATAGAATTCTTCATATTATAGATCACATACCAGTTGAAATAAACTACCGAACGAATACCAGTCGCAAGAAATCGTTGATGCTATATAAACAGGGCAATCCTTATCGGTTTATGTTGCGTGAGTATTACCCACATCTGCGTAAAGCGATCTGTAAAATAGAGTACGATGTTCAGAATTTTAATATAGAACAGGCAAAAGTGCTGATTCATAGTCGGCCACAAAATTTGAGCCTGAATGAAATTTATTTGGTCGCTCTCACTTACAAAAACGGATCGCCGGAGTTTATAGAATTGTTTGAAAAAGCTGTCAGTCTCTTTCCTGATGATAAGATTGCCAACCTGAATGCTGCCTCGGCTGCACTTTCGCGAGAAGACATTGCATTAGCAGAAAAATATCTTAAGAAAGCAGAGATTTCTGCACCGGAATATGAAAATGCCGTAGGAGTGTTGTACCTGTTGAAAAGCGACTATAAACAGGCAAAGTTACATCTAATCAAAGCTGCCGAATCCGGATTGGAACAAGCATATTTCAATCTGGAGGAATTGAATAAAAAGGAAGAAGATATTCGATCAATGACTAAACTAGATTATTGATTTTTTATTTATTATAATTATCATTTTATTTACAACATTTTAAAATTTAACAAAGATGAAAACAAAAAGTTTTCTATTATCTACATTGGTGACTTTTATGTTTGCCGGCTGTAGTAGTGATGATGCTCGGGAAGGGAATATTCCGAGCGGTGAACTGAATGGAAAGGCGTATCTGTCGCTTTCCCTGCAAAGTCACACATCCACTACAAGAGCAGAGAATGTAGTAGAAAAACCGGGAAGTTCAGGGGAAAGTAAAGCAGGGACAGTCAGAGTTTTATTATTTGACGAGGAAGATGTGTGCCTTGATGTGGTTAACTTTGACGATCTTACTGTTGGGAATAGCGGAGGAGAATCCGGTGGAACAGGGACCCCGGAAGCTGTAGCTAGCGATGCAAAATTAGTACCGGAGAAGACCAAAAAAGTATTTGTAGTTATCAATCCTTACACCGACGGGAATAAAGGATGGAATTTAGCTGCGGAAACAGTAAAAGGTAAACCTTGGTCTGCAATTAACACTGCTATTGAGGCGGTTATTGCCAATGTCGCTACCACCAATCAATTCATGATGACGAGTGCTGGCAAAGGTACTGGGATAGAAGGAGCATTAACGAATGTAACAGTGCATAAGCCAAGTGGATATACCAATGAAGCCATAAATCAGGCAAAAACAGATGCCAAAAACAATCCTGCTGAAATTAGTGTAGATCGATTGAGTGCAAAAGTAGAGCTTGCGGTTAAGGAGTCTTTTACTACCAAACCTGATGGTGCTAAATTTGCTTTCGGCGGTTGGGAATTAAGCGTTACCAATAAGAGTGTGAAACTGTATAGTGATGTATAGTGAACTTATCACTTACGATAATGCCACGACTGGAGCGGTTTATCGTCGGGATAAAAACTACTTGTCTGACGAACAACCTGATGTATCAAATGCGAGTACTATGGAAACGAATATGGATGCAGCTTTCAATTATCTAAAAAATATAGATAGCGAAAGTGAGGAGATGCCTGCTGTTGCACAGAGTAAGGGAACAAGTCTGTATTGTCTTGAAAATACAATGGAAGCTAAGGCACAGCAATTAGGATTCACCACCAAGGTAGTGGTAAAAGCTACATATACTCCCAATGGTTTGACCGAAAATAGCAGTTATTTCTCTTGGAAAGGGAACTATTATACATTAGACCAGCTTAAAGATGAATATAATAACACTGCTAGTGGCGGACTGAAAACAGACTTACCTATATTCTTAAAAAAAGCGGGTGTCGTGGCAGAGGGTGTTTCGGACATAGATAAGGCGATTGCAGAGCTTACCGCAGACAAATTTACTGCGAAAACCGGTATCATCGGACGCTTCTGTGCCGTACGTTATTATCATGAATCTGTATGCTATTACGATGTCCTGATTCGTCACGACCAAAATGTAACAACCAAAATGGCTTTAGGTAGATACGGTGTGGTACGTAACAACTGGTATCACCTGGAACTTCAGAGCGTGAGCGGTCCCGGAACACCGTGGATTCCCGACCCGTCTGATCCTGATCCTACTAATCCTACACCTCCGGGTACCGATGATGATGAAGCAGACGCATACATTTCTGTAAAAATCACTATCAATCCATGGACTTACTGGACACAAGGTGTTGATTTGCATTAATAGATGAAAATCAAGAGACACATAAAGAAATACATAATAATCCTTGCCGCTTTTATGGCGGCAGGGATTACCGGTTGCGACGTCTTTCATGACGATCTCGACCAGTGTGACCTTTTTCTTGAATTCAGGTATGACTATAACATGGTAAATGAAGACTGGTTTGCCGATCAGGTGGAGGAAGTAAAAGTCTATGTGTTCGATGCAGAAGGGAAATATCTTCAGACATTCATCGAAAAAGGTAATCCGCTGAAAAATACGGACTATCGTATGCTGATACCCTATCGACTGAAAGGCTGTACGGCTGTTATATGGGCTGGAAAAACAGATGAGTTTTACCGGCTATCATCAATGACCACAGGTGATCCGATAGACAAACTAGCCTTAAAATACGAGCCCGATAATAACATGAGCAACAATCATCTCGATGCATTATGGCATAGCGGTCCCTTGCAAATGTTTTCTCCGGAGAACATAAGCAATACAGAAACTGTCAGCCTGATACGTAATACTAATGATATAACGATAGGCATTACACGAGGCAGCAATCAGGTCGATCTTTCAAAATACAATATACAATTGATAGCGGCAAACAGTATTTATGACTATAAAAATAATTTTGGAGATGGAAACAAGAACATAATTTACCACCCTTGTGCGGATGAGGAAGACAACAAACTATCTCTTCAGACCCGGCTCCACACGCTTAGATTCGTCAAAGATGTCGCTATGCCTTTTTCCATTACGGAGCAAACATCAGGAAAAGCAATAGAAATTGGAGGAAAAACAACCATAAACCTTATTGACTACTTGCTGAAAAGTAAACCGGAAGCGATGGGAGACCAAGAATATCTCGACCGCAGATATCAGTGGGACATTAACATCCGCATCGGAGATAAGGAAGAGAACGGTTATATAGCATTAAGTATCACTATTAACAACTGGACCTACTGGTTCCAACCAACAGATATGTAAGGCGTTTCTTTGAAACGGAATTATGGCACAATTAAGGATGAATATAATTATCAACATAAAATTTTCGGCAAATGTCCTGCCTTTGACAATATTTGCTTTGTTTGCTTACTCTTGTACAAAAGAGAACGAAACAACAGGCGCACGTATTTACGAAGGAGAAAAGATACCAATGAGTATTAAAATGGGAGCACGCAATACTACTGCTGACGATGATGAAGTCATAAAATCCGTACGCGCAATTGTGTTTAACGACAAAAACGAATTGGTATACAACGACGTTTCTGATGCTTCCATAAACGTAGATAACATATATATCGCTCCCATAAGAGCGGCACGGGGATATAACAACATTTACATCATCTGTAACGAAACACCGGAGCTTACGGAAAAGCTCGCCGCCATTACATTGGAAAATGAAATAGAAAAAGTGACATTCTCTGCTATAGGTATTGTTGCTCCGCCACCTATGTATGGAAATGTGTCACGTGCCTATGTGGAGTCTCGTAGCGACGGAACAAATGCCACAGTTACCATCAATAATGTTACGACAACGGAACTGCCGATTGAGGTAAACCGCATGGTGTCCCGCATCAGCTTTACGGCAATTAAAAATATCACCAATGAGGATGAAGATTTTAAAGTAACCAAACTGAATGTAAAAGTGTGTCGTATGCCGGTCGCCACTACTATAGGAGAGGGGCAGGCATATACAGAAAATGTATGGTCGGATGATCTTACTATATCAGGAACAGGTGAACTCGATAATAACGGTACGTATACGATAAATGGAAATAACTACACCATTCCTGATAACATAGATTTCATAACGATTCCTATTACTTATATTCCCGAACACATATTGTCCGAACCTCAAAATGCTTCACAAGCAACCTATCTTAAAATTGATGCACAATGCGTTCTTAAAAACGGCAGTACACAGGTACTGAACTGCATCTATCTGCTGAATATCGGTCAAGAGCCTCCTAAAAATCATAACCTGACACGAAACAACCATTATCGGATATACGCCACCATTACCGGCATGGGAGCAATGGGACTTTATGCGGAAATAGTGGCAATGGAGGAACATGACATCACTATCAACTGGAAACCTATTGACGGACTGGTTATTGTAAGTGACAAGGCTGCAGACTATGACGCCGTAGCCGATACGTCCAGAAATGTGAATATATGGAATGACTTTAGTGTTTATTCAGGGATACTGAAAGCATATCATTCTGAAACGGGATACAAGGATGTATTGTTTAAATACGGCAGTCTGATAGCTGTACACAGTGCTCCGACTACTGAAGATGGCGCAAATTTCGCTCCACCTGCCGATGCCGAAACATTGAACGATATACTCTGGTATCCCAGTTTATACAATCCCTTAATTATCAAAAGATGGAGTGATGTCCCTTACCTGACGGACGGTGAAATATCCACAGATAACACCTCTGAACAGGTTAAACAGGGCTTGGGAGATCCATGCAAACTTGCCGGTCTTTCCGAAACTCAAATCAGAGATATGGGAATCATAGACAACGGGCAGTGGCACATGGCTACCCCTGAAGAATACAATCATATAATAGCGGCATCAAATAATGAAACAAGTTCATACGGATACTTTTCGTACCACTGGCTGCTATTGCCTCACAACCGATACAGAGACGAATCCGGTGTGTCGTGTGGAAACGGTACTACCGGATGCTACTGGGCTAATAATGCCTCTATATTTGATTTTTCAGGTACTCCGATGGTGACTGCAAGCCTTCAATCCGGTAAGGACAGACAAAACGGATATATGGTTCGTTGCGTCCGCAACGAGATACCGGAAAGTCGGATAGGAGTAGGAATTATTGTTTCTCCCTCATATCAGGGGACCGAAGCCAGTGGAAACTCTTATTTTGGTATTAGTTCGAATATTCCTTATTGGACGGCTACACTTGTGACATCAGGATCGGATATGGGAACGGCAACTCCCGAAGATTTCTCATTTGAGCCTGGGGACAATACCGTACATACGACACACGGTAGCAATACCCAAAATATTCATGTATACGTCAAACGTAAAGAAAGTACTTCATCCCGTTCGTTTAGGGTAAGGGTGGAAGGTACCGGACTGGACGGACAGACAAAGAGTACACTACTCACAATTGCGCAAGCCGGGTATCAATTACGTGCCAGTTCTGAATTAAGTACTATGGGCGTTTTACCTCAAAAGGGAGGCACTTATGATCTAAATATCAATCTTAGCCCTACGGACGTCCCCATACCTGCGGGAAAATTATATGTACAAGTTGTTTACAACGGTGGACAAATAAGTATCAGTGATAAAGTGGAGACTGTATCGAATACGTATAGCTATCCTATCTCAATAACAATCCCAGCAAACGAAAGTCCGAGTCTCATCGGCCTCACGGCTTATATCATTTTAATGAGAAATGCCGGAGCAGATATTACTCTTAGTAGTCTGTCTATTAATCAGAATGGTACCAAATAAGAACAAGGATGAATAATATGATGATAAACAGATATGATATGAGAATAAAAACCAATTATAAAAAGTGTATCAGGACAGTTTGCATTGCTTTGTTTTCACTGGCATTTACAGGTTGTACAAAAGACGACCTGAATGAGTTCGGTCCGGGAAATGCTACGGGAAAAGTGGTTATGGTCAGTTTGAATGTCAGTCTTCCGCCTATTGAAGAAACAACACCAACAGGTAGATATCCTACTGTAAAGCCGTTCTTTAAAAATGAAAATAACTCTGATTCATCCTTCACGGTCGTATTGGAGCAAGAACAACGTACGGCAGCGACCAGAGTATCCGATGGCACAACAAAGTTGCACAATCTCTGGCTTTTCCAGTTCAATGAGAATGGTTCCATTAATGGAAATCCCCATAAGTTGAGCGATACGGCAACGGCTATTAATGATATGGTGACAATAGATGTCCCCCTTGTAGTAGCAGAGAAGCAGACTTTATTTCTGTTGGTACTGGGACCTAAATTTGATTATGACATGAGTGGAGTGAAAACTCTTAATGACCTTAAAAATTGGGGCTTTGAATATCTGACTAATGTAGAAGGACATACGGAGTCACTTATTACCGCTGAAGATGAAGTGCCTTTTGCCGGGGAAGTGTCTGGTGTTACTGTTGTAAACATCGACGGAGGTAACCGTGGTTTGGTAGAATATAACAAACCTGCCGGCTTTGTGGGAGGCATTGAAATCAGGAAGCTAATGGCACGTATTACATTCCGCTATAAACTCGAAGTGGAAAATTACAAATTGCAGGGTCTGAAATTGCTGAATGTCAATAGTACAGTGCGGCTTACCAATCCCGAAAAGAATACCGATACGGATACTTATGTCACGCTTGAGATAGATAAATTTGGTGACCCCGATCCCAATGGCTTCTATTCGGTAACGTGGTATATTGCGCAGAATTGTCAAGGGACGGTAGCAAGCATAGCAAGTGAAAACCAACGCTACTACAAAGTGGTCAATGGGGTATCATCGGGTAGTGCACCGGTACTGGGTATGCAGATAGAGGCATGGGCATATTCTACCTCAACATCGGCAACAGGCAAATATGCGATTTACCAAATGTATATTGGAAATAATAATACTAATAACTTCGATGTAGAACCCAACCATTTTTATAATTTGCGCACAACTATTAATACAGACATAAATTCGGCGAAAAACGACGAACGAATCAGGACATACTCTGCTAGCCAGTATGTGGAGTTTCACGCCAGTAAGAACGTAAGCGTCATTGGAGGCAAATTCGATACTAAATACAATGCTTCTAGTGAAAAATATGATCTGGATGCAGCTTATGAGGTCCGGCCGATAGTTATCCAGACTCAAGGACGGATGGTGGAAGTGGGTGTATATACTGATGAAAGCTGTACCCAACATCCCACACAGAGTTGGCTCCGCCTGTCTTCTTCTTCCAATTACACAGATGCGTATAATAATACTAAAGAACCTCTGGATACATATATCAAGGCCAGCACCATACTTCCTACTCAATTGAAGTTTTATCTATATAATGATGAATATATTGATGACGGGAAGGGGAACTTGCTTGATCCCGGTGCAGATGCTACGGGAGGAAAACGATCCCTATATATTAAAATAACTACTACAACTAATGGCGATGCGGGAGAAGCACTACAAACTTCACATACATTCCGTTTAGACCAGCGGGCGGCAATTTACCTTGGACGTTTAGGAGGAGAGAAAGACGGGGATGGAAACTACACTATGGGGTTAGTATACACTAGAATGTCTTTACGAACTACATCTAGTTTATTGGCAGATGTAAAGCCGGGAACGACGAGAACTGGCTATGCGAATATCAAAACGGCAGAACTATCCTATGCAACAGACAATATGGATAATGGTAAAACGGCAACCCGGCATTTAGCGGAAAATACTTACAATCAAAATTGGGTTGACGCCTATGTCCCGATTCCACAGAAAGATGCGTCCGAACATGTGTTATTATATCAATATCAATACCCTGCCAGTACTTTTAGCGCAAGGGCGTGTTATGACAGAAACAGAGACGAAAACGGGAACGGGATAATTGATGAAAAAGAATTCAAATGGTATCTTCCTGCGTCAAACCAGTTATTAGGGCTTTGTGTAGCTGCTCTACCGGGACTTGGAGGTGGAGGCTCGACAACAGAGTATATATCACTACCACCCTATAATTATTATTATTTCATAAGTGCTTCCGATGGTAAGTTTGGGAATTCAGACAGAACTACCGGATCAGATAGATGTGTCAGGAATGTGTCTCTTCCTTCTTATGTTCCATATTGAACATAAGAATTTAACAATATAAATTGAAAAGAAGTATGAATATATTTAGATTAACAGTCATAAAATTTTATATATTATTTTTTATTCCACTAAAAGTATATTCTCAATCGACAGAGATATATGCGGATTCAAAAGGGAATAAATATGCGGCAATCAATTATGAAGGAATGGTGAAATACAAGATGGAGGACCGGAGCAAAAACACCAACTTTCGTAGCTATATTCAGTTGTATAAATACATTTCGGGTAGTCTGACCGAAGCTGAAAAAGATGAAAGCGGCAATGATGTCTATGTATACCGAACGACACGGCATACAGAGAGGCAAACAGAAGGAGGATGTGACTGGAAGGTATCCGGTTATTTTATCGTTTCGCCTGATATTGTAAATAGCGAAGGAGAGGCAGGTGCACAAACAATGGATTGGGCTACGGCAAACGGATATCTTACTGCTGCCAATACCAATATTTATTCGACTCCTAGTTTTGCAGTTGCCAAGGGATGTGCCGCATATCGTGGGAAAGAGGGGCTGGATGAACCGGGAACCTGGCGGGTACCTACGCGTGGGGAGTGTGCATTGATTTTACTTTTTTATAAAAAAATGGAGGAGACTAAGGCAACAACCGGTTTTCAGCCATTCGCTCTTTCCACAATAGGGGCCACTTATTATTGGTCTGCAACAGAGAAAGGAGGAGATTCAAAAGATGTATGGTCAATGCGATTCTATCCTGATAATCAAATAACAGGATATGGGCTAAATACAGGCTATTACGATAAACAGAAGAAGTCTTATTATCTCCGCTGTATCCGGGATATTCCATTAAAATGAGTTACGAACAAAATCATCATCAGTTTATATACACACTTATTATCATACAAAATGAAAACGATAAAAGCCGAAATATTAATGATTGAAGGAGCACCATTCCCTGCCATTGAAAAAGTATATGATCCTTCAAGTAAAAAATGTAATGGGAGGATTACACCACAAGCCCCCATTGTCATCACTGGACATCACTTGGATATGTTAACATGGGATAGCGCCAATCTATACCTTGTGTCTTCAGTAAATGACAGAATGTTGATAGAATGTGGTGATATTCATAAATATTCGGACGATAAAGTGTATACAACCATTCCTGATATTGATGAAGGTGAATATTTTCTGGCACTGATGATTCTGATGAAAGATAAAGAAAGTTTCTTATATATCTTTCCCATATCTTTGATTGTACAATTTACTTAATCAAAATGTCACGATTAACATATGTATATATAGAAGCAAGAAATAAAGACAAACAGCATAATAGCATAAATTGCAGTCAATGAAAGATAATAAGCCATATAGGCAAAATAAAGTATTTGATAATATATCAGAAACAGAAGAGTTTAATGTCTATACTAAAATAGACGATTTACCGCTTAATGAAACTCCTGCGTATCTTGAAGAAGGGATAAACGGGATATGTACGGGAGGCAGTGCGCTTTTCAATGTTTTTGGTAATATTCTGCCCAATAATTGTTGATTAATAATTGAGGTTTGATATTTATGTAATTGTATAATTTATTTTCGGCGATTTCACGAATTTTGTTTCCGTGAGAAGTATTAATTATAATCGTGCCGGTATAGCCTGTTTTAGGGTTTGTAATTTGTATTTCATATTTATTCATGTAAAAGCCTCCTTGATTTTTGATTATATATGTATATTCTCTTTTTACACAACAAGATAAAGTATCAAAATTCATTTTTGTCAGATTTTCTTTGCAAATTTGACTGAGTTTCTTCCTATTTATATCGTGTTTTATATATGGGGGTAGGATGTATATTTATATTCTCTATTTAGGTGATTGATAGGAATTTTTAGACAATAAAAAAGAGCTATAA
>QWCH01001407.1_pt1 | contig 36899 bp, 28 predicted proteins | sample 1972671 | NCBI WGS metagenome assembly QWCH01 (sample SAMN09866713, study PRJNA288562) | Human gut metagenome isolate term3_stool, whole genome shotgun sequencing... | isolation source: gut | host: Homo sapiens | place: USA: California
TTGCATCCGCAATCAAGCAACACGGGCGCTTAGCTCAGCTGGTTCAGAGCATCTGGTTTACACCCAGAGGGTCGGGGGTTCGAATCCCTCAGCGCCCACGAAGAGGTTCATAATGAACCTCTTTTTTATTTCCCCCATTTTCTCACATACAGATTCACCCTCCGGTATCCCTCGCCAATCTGTTTACAAAAAACGACAAAATGTTTGCAATTTGTGCATCTTCATCAAAAAGAGAGGGTACTGCCGCTCGGGTATCTCGTTTTTTGTTGTTCGGTAAAGTAATTTTGTGCTAAATTAAAAAATGAAGAAACATGGCAAGTATAAATTTAGTATACCGAACCTCGACAAAAGAGGGATATCATCCGGGAAGCCTAGCTCTGCGCCTAATTCACGACAGGCAAGTCAAAACGATAACATTGAAAGGATGTCGACTTTACCCGGATGAATGGGACAAAGCATCACAAACCGTTGTATTCCCGAAAGACAATCCCGGACAAGTGACATACCTAGAAAAAGTAGAAACAAGGATAAATAACGAAACCAACCTCATCTACGGTTTCATTCTGGCTCTCGAGGATAAGGGGCGTTACACTCTTGATGACCTGCTGAAAATATACTACCGGAAAAATAGAAAATATACATTGCTCGGGTATGTTAAAAGCTTGGTCAAGGTCATGGAAAACCGCGGGCAGAAACGAACAGCACGGGCTTACCTCACCGTTACCCGCGGACTGATTCGTTTCAGTGGAGATGAAAACATGTCACTCGACAAGATCAATTCCCGCTTAATCAAGGATTTTGAAACTCACCTTAGAGAAAAAGAGAGACTACCCAATACTATCTCGTATTACACGCGGAACCTTCGGGCAATATTTAATAAAGCCGTGGCCGATAAATTGATCGTTTCACGGAAAAACGAGCATCCTTTCGCCATGGTTTTTACCGGCGTGGTAAAAACCATGAAACGAACGCTCTCGCTTGATGAAACCCGGAAGCTGCTTGATTTGGATCTTGATGGACTAGCAAAAAAGAAGGGGATGGGTAGTAGCCAGCAAGCTTACTTGAAACGGTTGTCCACGAGCCTTCGTTATTTCAGTTTCTGTCTCCACGCGAGGGGCATGTGCTTCGTGGACATGGTATACTTGAAAAAAACGAACATCGAGAGCGGTTTTATTCGCTACACCCGTAAGAAAACCGGGCAACAAATTGAAGTCCGCATCACACCTTGGATGCAAACTATTATCGACAGCTTTAAAGAAGAAACTGTCGGTTCTCCTTACGTCTTCCCGGTTATTCGAGACACGAGAAAATCAGCTTTCTTGCAATATGAAAGCGCCACGAGGGCACAAAACAACAGGCTGAAAAAACTGGCTGCACTGGCCGGGATTCACAAAAAAATCAGTACCCACTGGGCACGCCATACATGGGCTAACGTGGGGAAATCGATACATTTGCCAACTACCGTCATCGGGGAAGGACTGGGGCACACATCAGAAAACACCACGCTTATCTATCTGGCAGGACTGAACAATTCCGTGCTTGACGAGGCAAATGACCTTATCGCACTGGCGATAAACAGTCACCGGATCAATGCGCCCTCGATGACGCGGGTATAGCGGAAAACAAGGCTCATCACATGTTAAAAACTATCGTCCCTGCTGGGAATACCGACGGGCGGGAAGAGTGTTGCTAAAAAAAAATTACCGGAAAGAACCGGATGAGAAATATTCATATTCAAGCGATTCCGAATATTAAATTAACCGAGTAGGATAAAAAAAACAAAAAAAATACCTACATTTGTCTCATGAAAAGTATTGACATGCCACTTCTGACACTTTGCAAGTGTCAGAAGAATTGAAGCAAAGTATATCATAATCCGACTGCAAATATAAACTTAAAATTTCATTTAATAGTTATCAAAAAATACATATTTGTTTACAATTATTGCCCATCAGTATGATTTGTCGCCCTTATACCCGTCGGGGTATTGCCAATTTCCGTTTTGCAGAACCTCGTTAACTGTGACACGTTGTTGAACCCGTTTTCAAAAGCGATCTGTTTCACGAGTTTCCTCGTCGACAGCAATTGCTGCCGGACAATATTGGCTCGTTCCTCTTTCACCCACTTGTAAGGGGTCTGCCCGAACACGGACTTGAATCTCGACATGAACTGCCGGGGCGTCAAGTGCATTGCCAACGCCATTTCTTCCACGCTCCGGCACCCGTGACAGTGTAACCGAACCTGTTCTGAAAAAATCGTGTCCTTACTAAGCACGAGATAGAAAAAATCGTGTATCTCCTCTCGCGAGTAATATACCCTAAGCAGCAGGAAAAACTCCTTGATTTTCAAATCAAAATACCCCCGACACTTGATCCCGTCCGACAGGCTGTCCCGAACCCTGTCCAGTAAATGCGACACGCGGGCTTTTATCTCCAGAACGCTATAATCGCGCGTCGCCCGTTTACGATTACTCTTGACTTTCCTCTCGGTCGCGTATAGTTTTTCCAGCGAGAAATTATCACACAAACGAGCCGGGACAAGTACCCGGAATATTATCACTTCCGCGGGTCGTAACGCCCGGAACGAGTAGCGTTTACCCGCGGGCAGAAACAACATTTGTCCTTTCATTCCCTCGAAAGGAAGGTTACCGGAAACGAACCGCACCCGTCCTTTCATGAAAAAGACGATTTCATTACTCGATACACGCCAGTCTCCTTCATCCTCTTTCGCGATTTTCACCAGTTCTATGACCGGTTTTCCAACCTTGTCCGGCTTGTCAAAGTAACGACACCGCTCGTGTTCATGTCTATTCACTATCTCCATAATTATTTAATAAACAGGTGTTTTACTAATGTTTCACTTTTTCAGGTACTGGAACGCGGTGATGACTTATCGGGAATCCTCATCTCCTCGTGGCCGGGAAAAAGATTTTACCCGCCTGTTTACCGGGAAGACACGGTGTCCCGTTTTACTAGAAATGAACTATCGCCGTTTTCGTTAAATATAAAAACGTGTAATCAATTTAAAACAAGCAACAACCTCCAGTTCCGAATCGCCGTCTGACACTTACAAAGTGTCAGAACCGGTACAAGAGAACGGTAACGGGTATTTTACTGGTATTCCTGTTGAAGAAGAATAACCCCGATATCACCATGGGCATAAGTATAACGGGTTACATTCTTTCGAGGGTATCTGGGTTATTTTAAACCTTTCGGGGAGATGTACCAAAGTAGTGGAGCTATGGATGTATTTTTTGTGATATAAATATAGGGTCAAAATTTATTATGAATGGAATAATTTGGATGTCAAATCAGCTTATATGAAGCAAATGAATAAAAAAATACCAATCCTTTTTATCAGTATGTTATGCTTGTTTGCTTCTTGCATAGAAGAACGCTTGGAGGCGGAAAAGACAGATGAACCGACGGCATACCTGCTTGTAAAAGGAGGTAGTTTGCTAAGTTCTACAGATTCGCGGGACAACGAAATAAAGACTCTTAGAATACTTGCTTTCCGTGTAAGCGGACAATGCGTGAGTAATGTATTATATAATGCAACTTTGCACGAAATAATCGAACACCCCATAGATGACGGTATATATAATTTTGTATTCTTGGCTAACGAACCGACGTTAGTGAATGTTCAGAATGCATTGAACACGGTAACTACATATTCCGATCTGGGTAATATCACGTATCCCGAGTCGGTTTTTCGTTCGGATATTCCGATCCCGATGTTTCAGAAGATAGAGAATGTTGAGGTACTTCCTAAGAAGGGAGGGGTGAAAGTTAATGGAGGTCTGGCGGAAAACCCGTTGTTGCTTAAGCTTGATCGGCTTGCTTCCCGGGTGGATATCGTGTTGGAAGCGGAGGAAGATATGACGGCTTATTTTACCGGAGTTACTTTTTCCGGTATTCCGGATGGAATCAAATTAATGTCGGATGATAACGGGACTTTTAATAGAACTAAAACCCGGAAATATACTTTGGTAGATGACGCGGGATATTTTTCAAACACGACGGCACCGACTGTTGAACAACAGGGGCGGGGAATCAAGTGGGCTATGAAAATCACCCGTTTCATCCTCCCTTTCAATAAGTTCACTCCGGTAGATAATCCGGACAAGGCTTTTGAATTGACGGTAGACATGGAAAATCGATACAGTCCTTCCTGCAAGTTGAAGATCGTGACGAATGGGGTGGGGGGTGCTACAAAAGATAATTACACGTTACCTTTAAATACGGCACTCTTGCTTACCGGTGTGATTAAGGTTCCTTTGGAACTTAATGTCGAGGTGACGCCTTGGGGAGAAAAACAGAGTAACTGGCAAGCAGGAAATCGTTACCTGAATGTTTCCGAGATTAACGTGAATATCACGGATTTTAATGGTGCCCGGATAATTTTTTCGTCAAATATGCCCGTGGTAAGAGTGTTGTCTGATGTGTATGTCAACAATAGCACGACTCAGACATTAAAAACGGAGAACGTGTTTAATGATCTTGTACTTGCGGCCGGTGAAACTTCCACGACGCGTTTTGCTTACACTTACGATGCAGTTCTGGGAGAAGGTACCGGGTACATGGATATTTTGTTGGACGAGTACAACATGGATATTTCGACTTTTCTTGCCAATCAAAATGGACGGCATACCACTTTCGGACTTGTTCTATCCGCGGAAGATGAAAATGGTGGGAATCAACTACAACGAGAAATAACGGTTAACACGAGTCAGTACGGGATACGTTTCTTGGGAGATCATTGGAATGGAAATGCCTATATCGGTGCTTTTCATCGGGAGAATGAGGTTGGAGAAAGGGTTATTACCGCGCAATTACCTCGGTTGACCAATCAGAACTACAAAATCGGGAATTGGAGTGTAGTGGTCGATGAGCCTTACAAGAATTGGATCATATTAAGTACTACCCCGAGTTTTGATCCTTACATTGGAACTGATACTCCGGGCGATCCCGAAAAACACCCCGTTCGTCCGAATGAATATAAAACGGAAGAGGTGGATAATAATGGAACTAGAATAAGTGGAAAAGGGCGAATTTATTTCCGTGTCGGTTGGAGAGAGCCTCTTAAATTAGGCGGTACGGGGAAGGAAACACCGAGATATGCTACGGTAACCGCGACTTATACAACTCCGACCGGAGAAACTTCGCATAAAATATATATTCGGCAAGGTGAGGCGGATGATTATGTAATGAATACAAATACACCGATAACGTCTGGACCGTTAAGAGGGAAAACCCGGTCTTACGCGAGAAAATTTTCGGCCTTTAACCTTACGCATCCGAATTTTAAAGATCAAGATGAGAGTTATACGGGACTATATGCCTCAACAACGATAAAGCAGGCCGCGTTTGTTCGGTATCCGACTCAAGCCGGGGCTCTCTATCAGTGGGGATTAAACAAAGCTAACAACTCTTTGAGAAGCTATTTCCGTCGGGCTTATCATCCGACGAAGCCGAATTATGAATATTCATCTTCGGGATATTGGGTGAATGATGAATCTTGGTTAAAAATGCCGATATGGGGCTCTTCCGGACCGGGTTCAACTGCTGAATATGAATATGGATATGAAAGTGTGTTCGAAATATGTCCCGCGGGTTATCACCGGCCTTCGGATGGATACACGAATCAGATATCGTATAATGGACCTGCGCCGAATATTAAGAATGATGCGGGGAAATATGTAAATCTTAAAGGGATTCCGGTTACACAAACAGATTATTCCAGTCAAATAGAAACTTCCGAATGGAGACAGTCTTTGTGGAAGAATCCTTGGCGCGGGGAAACGGGTAGTGGTCGAGTTATGGTTGGGGAAGGCACTGCTAATCAACAGTATGCTAATCGAGAAAGAAGTTCTCCCGCTAATAATACAACGGATATTCCTTTATTGTTTGGTTTTTACGCGGATGGATACTATGACCGACGACCGATGAAAGTGCAGGTGTGTGTCACTACTGTTGATCGAACGCAAGTTGGAGTTTCAATAAATAGTCCTAGCGTGGCTTATAAAGGAGTTGTGATTTATAATCCTGAAAACAAGGCTTCGATCTTTTTCCCTGCTTCGGGACGTAGGAGAGATCAAAACGGTTATTTGGAATACGTGGGTGAAACCGGTTATTACTGGAGTTCTTCAACGGCACCGCTTACTCCGACTTATATAGGTCAAGATGTTCGAACGGCTTGGGCAATTGAAATGAGTGGTTGGAATCCGGGGCACGTGCATACATTACCGACATTTGGACAATCCGTTCGTTGTGTGGTAAATACAAATGAGTGATTTATATAAAATAGTGAATGAATGAAATTTATAAATAAACATATCTTTGGCTTGTTAGGGTTGCTGGCTTTGCTTTCGACTTGTTCGATACGCGAAGGTGGAACAGATGAACCCGCGGGCACGGGGACAAAAGTTCGATTCGAGCTTTTCACGAAAGCCGGAACTTACGGTCTTCCCGTTGCTCGTGCCGGGGCGGAGGAATCCGTCGTGGATAAGCAACCATGGGTACTTGTTTTTAGGGGAACGGGAGGGACGGCTAGTTTCGTTGAGGCGGTTCATTCAGAGTTATATAATAATAAAACGTATGTTTATCTGGAGGAGCAAACGAGTGCTTGCCAATTATTAATATTGGCAAATCCACCGAACCAATTTTATGTAGGAGGTACCGGGTATACTTATACGGCCGAGAATTTTGCAAACACCTTAGATGGTCACGATCTTAATTACGCTTGTCTGAATCTACTTACGGAAGCGTTGCCCGACCCGCAATATACCGTGCCGTATGTCGGGCAAAAATTGCCCATGAGTGATTTGGTCGATGTTTCCAAGATCGATGCCGGCGTAACGATTCCCGATATAAAACTGGAGCGCGTTGTTGGGAAAGTAATTGTGAGGAATACGGCTCCCGACTTCGTGCTGGAAGGAATTACAACGGTAACGAATACACCCAAGCGAGGACAGTTCTACAGGAATGGAACGTTACAGGAGAGTATCGGGGCGGGAAATTTAGTTGAATACAGGGGAGATATCTCCTATAATTCAGATGTCGTGGAGGCTGACGTTGTTACCGTCGGCGAACAAAGTACGAAATTATCCCCGCTCTACCTTTATGAATCGCATAGTAAGACGAACGGTACTTATTTGATTGTTCGGGGAACCTACAAGGGGGTGTCTTATTTCTACAAGATGGCCTTTGTCGATAATAACCAAAACGTGTTGAGCATTTTGCGAAATACCGAGTACGTGTTTACCATTACCTCTATCCGGGGACCCGGTTTCGTGACAATGCGCGATGCCAAGATGTCTTTAGCATCCAATACCAACTTGAATTATACCATTTTGGTTCGGGATGATTCGAGTTACGAGACGATGAGTAATAACGACTATTATCTCGGGGTGACAAATTCCCATTTTGAAGTGTATGGTGTCGCGGGAGAGACTTATACGGCCTTCGCTCTCGTGACGGATTGTAAAATTGAATTTCCGGATAAAAGAACAATCACTTCGCTGACAACAGGGTTGACAATAGAATCACCGAGTGATGGTAAACTCCCGGTTTCAACATCGAATCCTTGTGAGGTAAAGATTAAAATGTCAACGGGATTTACAACCGGGGAAATCGAGCTGTACCTCGGGAACTTGAAGAAAATCATCACGGTTCGGCTACACCCTCGATTGGATTACAGGCAGAAAACGATTACCGGGTTTATGGAGGGTGGATATTATATTTCCGCGCATGTTGAGAATTATACTACTCATAAATGGTTGGAACTGGCCTCGGTGAATGATGATGATGAGGTAGTAGTTCGCAATGATCCGGATTTTATATATGTGGATAACGGGAAGATCGCCTTGCAGGTTAAAGCTGGTTCGAATTCAACTGTACCCAGAAGTGGAAATGTGTATATCTCGGCACGTGGTGAGCAGGCGAAAAGAATAAAGGTTCACGTGACTCAAAACGCACGATGAGATATAATAAGTTTGATATAGATTAATGATAAACGAAGAATAATGAAGAAAATACAACTGATACTTATTGTTTTACTGGCCTGTTGCGTGCTACCGAAGGTGCAAGCCCAGAAAATCGGTATAAAAAGTAACTTGCTGTATGATGCCACCACGACAATCAATCTGGGGGTGGAAGTCGGCTTGGCACGCAAGTGGACATTGGATGTACCCTTCAATTATAACCCGTGGAAGCCGGCTAACGGCAGGCGCTTGGCGCATTTCGGCGTACAACCGGAAGTACGTTACTGGTTCTGCGAGCGTTTTCGACGCGCATTTATCGGGCTGCACGGGCATTACGCGGACTTTAACGCGGGTGGCTGGCCGAACTGGTCATTTATCAGCAAGAACATGCAAAACAACCGCTACGAGGGAAAACTGTACGGAGCCGGATTCAGTTTCGGACACTCGTGGATATTAAAAAAACGCTGGAGTATAGAGGCAACCGTCGGGATAGGATACGCTCATATCAAATATGACAAATATCCTTGTGCCGAGTGTGGAACAAAACTGAAAACAGGTAGCAAGAACTACTTCGGACCCACGAAAGTAGGAATCTCATTGGTGTATCTCATAAAATAAAGGAAAGTGATGAATAAGATAATAAAATATATAGCGATAATACTGGTGACCTTCCCGTTAAGCACGCTTCATTCCGCGGCACAAACCCGTTCCTACACGGGAGAAGTCACGGTGAAAGCCGTGCGCGTGGAAAGAGAGGGAAACTTACTTCACGTGGATTTGGATTTTATCTTCAATGACTTGAAAGTGAAATCGGCGCGGGGAATAGATTTGATCCCGCGGCTCGTTACCCCGGAACAAACGTACAATCTGCCGAAGGTATCGCTCAAGGGACGGGACGAGTACCTGTCACACGAGCGGAAAGCGGCTATCATGGGGTTCAACCCGCGGGCAGAGATCGGGGATACCTACCGGGTAGAGAAAGTAAGCAAAAAGAAAAACGGTGTAATCAATTACCGCTACACGCTCCCCTACGAAACTTGGATGGCAGATGCAGCCCTTGATATGCAATACGACAACTGCGGTTGCGGGGACACGGAATTGATGAAAGTCGTGCGTCTGATCGATCCGGTACCGCCTGTTGAAGAATATATAGTCATTCCTTACCTCGTGTATATCCAACCGCCGGGAGAAGAGATCAAACGCCGGGAGGTTCACGCCGAATGTTTTCTTGATTTCGTGGTCAACCAAACCGTGATCCGCCCGTCATACATGAACAACCCCAAAGAGTTGGCAAAGATCCATGATATGATCCGTGATTTGAAAGATGATCCCAATATCACGGTCAAAAGGCTGGATATAACGGGATACGCTTCGCCGGAAGGATCATTGGCAAACAACCAACGCCTGTCGGAAGGACGCTCTAGAGCTCTGGCAAATTACCTTGCCACGCGATATGACTTCCCGCGAAACATATATCATATTTCCTTCGGGGGCGAGAACTGGGGAGGCTTAGTGAAGGCTGTCGAGGCAAGCCACATGGAATACAAGAATCGGATACTGGACATTATCGAGTATACCTCTTCCGTCTCGGAAAGGAAAAACAGGCTGAAACAATTGGCGGGAGGAGTCCCCTACCGCTACATGTTACAGACGATTTACCCGAGCCTGCGTGTTGCCATTTGCAAGGTGGACTACAACGTGAAGAACTTCGACGTGGAGGAAGCAAAAGCGGTTATCCTGACAAGACCGCAAGACTTGAGTTTGAACGAGATGTTTCAAGTGGCAAATACCTATCAGTACGGGTCACAAGAATTTGTCGACGTGTTCGAAACGGCAGTCCGGCTCTTCCCGAAAGACGAGATCGCCAACTTGAATGCCGCTATCTCCGCGCTCACGCGTAATGATATGGTATTGGCAGAGCGCTACTTGAATAGAATAATCCCGGAGAATTACCCCGCTGAATATAACAACGCCATGGGCGTACTCGCCCTGTTGCAAGGAAATTACGAGAGAGCGGAAACCTATCTGCAAACGGCTGCCGCCAAAGGGTTGGAAGTCGCCAAGCAGAACTTGGAAGAATTGGCAAAGAAAAAAGCCAATATAATTGAATTTGAAAAAAGAAACAGATAGTTAATTAATCACATCTAACAATTTGTAAAATGAAAAGAATGAACAATTTTTTAACATTAGTATTTGCAGCGTTAGCATTCACTGCATTTACAGCATGTACCGATGACAAAAACGGACCGGAAGACGGTGATGGAGTGGGGCTCCCAAAAGGTGAAGCATGGATGTCTATTCGGATACAGACTGCAAACGAAGGAAGAGCGTTACATGACCCCAAGGAGGAAAACGGTACTGCCAACGAAACAAAAGTTACTACCGCGAGGGCATTATTTTTCAAAGATGGTACTAATCCTACTGACCCCAAAGTGTTAGTGGATGATATATCATTGACAACGGAACAATTAGGACTGCCCGGACAATCTACGGGTTTGGGTGGTAAAGCTTTTGGTGTTTCCAAGGAGGCTCAATACCTGTTGATTGTGACAAATCCTTCTAGCAAATTTGGCACTTTCACTAAGGGTACAACTTATACCGCTGTCAATAAAGCCATAGAATCCGCCACTGTAGCTGACGTGATAGGTGCTTCTAAAAATAATTTTATGATGACCAATGCAAAGGGAGGTTTGGAACCATCCACGGCTAACGGTACACTCGCGGAATTGACGTTGCACATCACGGCTGCTGACGCGGAAAGTGCACCTCAAGCAATTCATGTAGACCGTGTTGCCGCGAAAGTACGTTTGTACACGGCCTCCGGAATTAATGATAACGCTAATGCATTGATAGGTGATATCGGATGGGTGCTGAATGTAACAAACAAGAAATTCTTCCCTGTATCCGAGCGTACGTTTACGTGGAATGAAGGTGCAACGGCAAAAACCGTTGCCACTGATGGATATGACTATACTCCTACTACGGGAGGCACATGGTTTGCTGGCGCATCGAGTGATGCCGGAACCTATCCGTTAAATACATGTAGAGCCCCGTTTGACAAATACAAATTAGGTTCTTACAGAATAGATCCTAATTACAAGGACAATGATGTAGACAATGCTGTTACTTATGCTGCTAATTACGCCGTTTATAGTACAACGACTCGTCCTGCAAACACGGACTGGCTGGCAGACAAAGGTGTGGCTTATTGTCTTGAAAATACGCAGATAAAAGCGCAAAACCAAGAGGCTTATACCACTCAAGTATTATTAAGAGCACAATATGCGCCTAAAGGTCTGAAGAATCAGGATGGCACTAATGTAGCTCCTGCTCTTAAAGCCGGTGACTCTTGGATTAAAATCGGCGCCAATGGTTACTATACTCTGGCATCTTTGGCGACTTACATCAAAGCTGAATTGACTCTTAAATTCCCGCCAGAGAAACTAAGTGAAGATCCTGCTACAATTCTCACTCCTTTGACAGACGCGTTTAATACATACTTGGCAAGTCTTGGCAAGAGCATTACAATTCCTGCAACGTGGGCAGCATTCAAAACAGAGTTGAACATTGCTGGCGATCTTGATAAAACTAAAGTTGAAAATGGGATTGTTGCACTTGTGAAAAAATTTACCGACTTGGATATAGACGATTTTAAAGCCGGTACTGTCGGGTCTGTATCTTTCTTTGAAGGAGGATGGAACTATTACCAAATCATGATCAAGCATGACGACGTGGACGCCTTAACGGCGGTTGACGGTCCCCAAGGTGCCTTGAACGAGTTGGGAGAGTTTGGCGTGGTTCGTAACTCTGTTTACGACATTACGGTCAACAAGATCATGAATGTAGGGTTCCCGGATATTCCCAAGCCCGGTAAAGATGATGATGAAAAAGATAATTTGCTTATTTCAGTTCAGATCAATATCAACCCGTGGACTTGGTACACGCAATCTATAGATTTATAATTCATATTCTGTCATTAAATAAATGACTTGAAAACCAGAGTACATGTCAAAAGCCCGATTGCTCCAAGCGTATTGAGGCTTTTGACACACTCTTATTCTAATCGAGGTTTTGCCGAAGTCCTTTTCAAAACTCCGGGATATACACGCGGATAGCTTGCACTGTCCCACTTAAACAGGAAATTAACGAGAAAAGTAACACGAGTCCTTTTCCATAACATATATAAAAAGCAAAACATTAAATCAATGTATATGAATCTGCTACGCCATACATATCGAATCATATTTCTGTTCTTCATTGGCTTGTGCGGGATGACTTCTTGTACCGCTTTTGAGGAAGATTTACCCGAATGTCGTCTGTTCGTCAAGTTCAAGTACGATTATAATCTGTTGTCCGTCGACGCGTTCCATACACAGGTAGATAAGGTGGAGTTGTATGTATTCGATAAGGCAGGCAAATTCCTCTTTTCCCAAATTGAAGAAGGCGATCCGCTCGCCAGCGGCAATTATCTGATGAAAGTGGAATTACCCATAGGCGAGTACCAATTTCTGGCTTGGGCAGGCGCACGCGATTCATACGACATCGCACCTCTTACCAAGGGAACGTCGACCATCGCTGAGGTGAAACTGAAATTGAAACGCGAGCAGTCGCTGATCATTGACAAGCATCTCGAACCGTTATGGTATGGTGAAATCATCGATGTGGACTTCAACGGGACGGCCAATAAAACGGTGATTGTCAACCTAATCAAGGATACTAACATTGCCCGTTTCGTGTTCGAGAACAGAGGCGCGAGCAATTTCGACGTGAATAAGTACACCTATGAACTCACGGAATCGAACGGGTATCTGGACTACGACAATACTCTGATAGCCGACGATATGCTGAGTTTCCAACCTTATCATATAGAGCAATCTTCCGCTACCACGGGAATTATCGAGCTCAATACCATGTGGCTGATGACCGACCGTCTGAACCGTTTTACCGTGAAAGACAAAACGACCGGTGCTACCGTATTCAAGGTTGACTTGACTGATTTCTTCCTCCAGCTCCGTCTTGAAGAGTACAAAGATAAATGGGGTGATCAAGAGTATTTTGATCGTAAAGATTCTTACGACGTGGTATTTTACCTTTCCGGTTCAACCAACCCTTGGTTGAGTGTAAGTGTCATTCTCAATGGTTGGACGTGGTATATACAGAGTGAATAAAATCAAATGATTCAATGATCAAATAATTTCCCGTTCACACTCTCGGCTATGGCGTTGTCATAGGGACTCCCGTCTTGAGTGGCACGGGGTTTATTGGTTTACTTTGTTGTGTGTAACCTTTTTTCAGAGCGAGACAATAGGAAGATATACTCTTTTCCTATATAAATCCGGTATGAATTCCGTATTACTTCCGGTTCAGTTCCGTTTATAAAGTTTTTACTATGCTTTTAGTAAGCTATTAAAACGCTATTACTATATAGGGTTTTAATAGCGTTTTAATAGGGAACTAATAGCGTTTTACACGGAAGTGATGCGGAATTCATATGGAATTGATATGTATTTTATTATTGTAATCCAGATGTTTAGTGACTGACGTGATATGTTATTTGTACCGTGGTGAAATTTAAGGAAGAATCCCTAATATAGATGAAATGGAGTCTGTTTTTCCTCATTTTTGGGGATTGTGAAGGGATGTTCGGGGATATACTTTTGTGGCGATAAATAGTCTGTTAAATTAAAATTTTTATATAATGAAAAAGATGAATCAGTTTATTGCGTGGGGGCTGATGTTGTGTGTTGCCTGTTTTACAGCTTGTTCTGATGACGATAACGGTAGTGGTTGGGATGGTGAATCCACCGTGGTTGCTGCCGCCGATTATGACGCGTGGACGTATTTCGATTTTAAGACGGGTACCGTGAAGACGCTTAGCGTGAAATCCCAAGAAGGTGGTATCACCGGGATATACAAGGGTGATTTAGATATCTCCGTTATGGGGAGTTCTTACGGGAATCAAGAGGGCGTGAAGTTGATTATTTCTACAATTGCCGAGGATTCGGTATTGCTTTCTCTGGATAGTTTGACGCTCAGCATGAGTGGTGATGTGGAGCCTTATTCTTTATCGGCGAAAGCGGCAATAGTGCGGGACGGGGAAGAGTGGGTGTTGACGGGAGTGCCGACAAGTGTCGATGTGGTCAACGGAGAAACAACCACGGTGTACAAGGAAGTAACTTTCAGCGGAAGAATAGGTGCGGCAGCCGGAAGTGCGGCAAGTATAAAGGTGACTTTTAAGCCGGGCGCTATGCCTATGGCGATCACTGGGACTTATACCGTGAAAGAGAGGGATAACAAGGTCTATATGTTGAACGGGGACGAAACCTCTTTTGACTGGGATATTGCTTTCCACAAGTATGATGTCAAGACGAACGGCGGGGGTGCGGTGAAATTGAACACGTTCGACCTTGACGCGGTAACCTTGTCTTCCGTAACCGGGGAGAATTTCACGGCTGACACGGACGATCACCAAGTAATGGTGGATATGACGAACATGATGGAAGGTTTCGTGGGGTATCAGTCCACGAAATTGAATGAAGTATTGTGTGGTTGGGTGACGGCAACCCCGACAGGTTCGATGCCGCCTTATACTTACGAGATCAATAAGAATGTATTCGTGTTGAAAACGGCAGCCGGGGAGTATGCTAAAATAAGATTCACGGATTATTCCAATGATAAGAACGAGAAGGTATATGCCGCGTTTGATTACGAATATCCTCTAAAGTAACGCGCGGAAGCCGTGCTTGGTTCAATGGAGAAGCAGATGAGAAACGGATTGTTGATATTGTTTTTGATATTTTTGTCCCCGTGTTTAATGGCGGATGAACACGAGAATGAGGCTCCCTCTTTTAAGGTAAAAGGAGTAGTCGTGGACGAGAAAGGGGAACCGCTGGCAGGGGCTTCCGTGTGGGTGAAAGGGACTGTTGTCGGTGCGGGAACGAACGCGAAGGGGGAGTTCACGGTAAAACTGACGTCGAGGGAGAAATGTGTGTTAAGAGTTAGTTTCACGGGTTATGCCCCGAAGGAACGGGAAGTAGTTCCCGGTCTGGATAGTTTGTTTCACTTCGCACTGGCTCCGGGTGATAACGCGCTGAACGAGGTGGTGATCACGGGAACCCGCACGATGAAACCGTTGAAGGATGTACCCGTGCTGACACGTGTCATCTCACGAGAGGATATAGCACAAATCAATCCTTTGGATTTGCAGAGTCTGTTGGAGTACGAGATGCCGGGATTGCAGTTCGGGTTGGCTCACGGTTCGGGTTTGCCGGAATTGAAATTCCAAGGCTCGGCGGGGGGATACGTGTTGTTCTTGATTGACGGGGAACGCGTATCGGGGGAAGGTTCCAGTAATAATATAGATTATAGTTTGATTGATGTTGATAATATCGAGCGGATAGAGGTGGTGAAAGGACCTATGTCGACGTTGTACGGTTCGCAGGCGATGGGGGGCGTGGTGAATATTATCACGAAGGATGCCGATCGTCCCTTCACGGGAAACGCTTCCGTCCGTTACGGTAATAACGACGAGAGTAAGTATTCGCTGTCATTGGGTACGAAGCAAGGGCGATTCTCCGCGTTGACGTCGCTTTCTTATCGCACGCGGGATGCTTACGCGCTGAAAGACGAGGTCGGGCAAATTCAATACACGCACTACAAGGATATGTATGACCGGGATTCGGTCGTCGCGGATACTTCGACCAAAGGGATGACGAGCGTTAAGGGGTTCGAGATTTGGCAAGTGAACCAGAAATTGAGTTTCACGTTTAACGATCGCTTCCGTGTATCGTTGGACGGAACGTATTATAACAATCATATTCTGGAATATATACAGGAAAAGGAACAGGATGTGTTTTCGACTTACAAGCTCAACCCGAAGATGTTTTACGCGATAAATGATAGGCATATTCTGGATTTGTCGTACGTGTTCGAGAATTACGAGAAGAAAATAGAGTATAAAAAATCTCCCGCGGAAAAGAGGCTTGGGGATATGACCCATAACATGCGGTTGAATTACACGGGATATCTCCATGACAGACACACGCTGACCGCGGGGATCGAGATGAACACGCAGCGGTTGCAGCATTACTGGTTTGATAACGGGTCGGGAAAAAAGTTTGACGCGCAGACTTACGTGTTGTATTTGCAGGAGGATTGGAAAGTGAGTGATTCGTTTAGTATTCTGGCGGGTGTGCGGTCGGATTGCCATTCGGAATACGGTTTCCACGCGAGTCCGAAAATATCGTTGATGTACAGGTACGGGGTGTTGGCTTTGCGTGGCGGTTACGGGATGGGATTCCGTATACCTTCGTTGAAAGAGTTGCACAGCGAGTATGATATGGGCGGACAAGGTTTCTTTATGATTTACGGTAACGAGGATTTGGAATCGGAGATCAGTCACCAAGGGACGTTGTCGGCGGAGGTGACGAGGGGGATTTTTAACGGTTCGGTATCCGGGTACTACACGAGGTATTTCGACGAGATCGGTTTGGGGTTGTCTTCGGACGGGAAGAACCAGCAATATTATAACGCGGATAACGCGACAAGGACGGGGGTGGATGTGATGGCGCAATTCCGTTTCAGGAACGGGTTGACGTTGCGCGGCGCGTACGCCTATATTGACGCACATTCCGAGGTTGACGGGTATAATATGGCGAGTGATCGTCCGCATAGCGTGACGTTCACGGCGAATTATTCCAAGACGTTCGGGAAGGTGACGCTGTCGGTGGCACTGAACGGGCGTTGGATGTCCTCGGTGGAAACGTGGTACAAGAATAGCGCGGGCGGTTACGTGCAGAATGAATATGACAGCCGGACGTTTTGCGCGTTGAATCTTAGCGGGCGTTTCCCGCGAGGGTTCCGTTTTACGGCGGGACTGGATAACCTGTTTAATTTCAAGGATAAAAACGTGACTGCCGATCAATCGGTTACCCCGCAACGGGGAATAGGGGTGCTCGGGACGTTGTCCATGAATTTGGCGGATTTGTTTAAATTATAATCAGATAAAAAGAAAACGGATGAAAAAGAAATGGCTTAAATGGGGATGTCTTTTGGTCGTGATCTTGTTGGGAGTGTGGGGGTGTCGTGTATGGTTCGGGACCACGAGGATTGCTTTCGTGAATTTCCAGACGATGACGATGGGGAGTATCGCGAAGGCGAATGACAATTCATTTATTCAATTGCAGGAAGTTCCCGTTGAGGAGTTGGGGCGTTTGTCCGGCTTCGATATGGTGTTCGTGAACGGGATGGGGTTGCGTGTCGTGGAAGAACAGCGGCAACAGATACAAAACGCGGCGGACAAGGGTGTACCGGTGTTCATGACGATGGCGACGAACCCGGCGAATAATATATGCACGATAGATTCGGTCGATCAGGCTGCCTTGCGGGCTTATCTCGGTAGCGGGGGCAGGCGGAATTACAAGAATTTGCTGAATTACGTGCGGAAGAATATTGATAGGAAGGTGATGATTGCTGTCGAGGAACCGGGGGAGCCGATCGAGCGGGCATCGGATATCCTGTACCATGCGGATTTGGACAAGCCGGGGGAGGAACTGGACTTTCTGTCTGTCGGGGAGTACGAGAAATATTTGAAAGATAAGAAATTATACAGGGATGGGGCGAAAAAAATCGTGGTGACGGGACAGATGGCCGATGCCACGGGGTTAATCGACACGCTGGAACGGGTCGGGTATAATGTTTACCCGGTGTTGTCGTTGCGGCGTTTGCTTGATTTTATCCGGGAGATAGCCCCGGATGCGATAATCAATATGGCGCACGGCCGTTTGGGCGATGACATGGTACATTATTTGAAAGAACGTAATATTCTGTTGTTCGCGCCGCTGACGGTGAATAATCTGGTGGAGGAATGGGAACGCGATCCCATGGGAATGTCCGGCGGGTTTATGTCCCAGAGTATTGTTACGCCCGAAATAGACGGGGCTATCCGCACGTCGGCTTTGTTCGCCCAGTATAAGGACAAGGAGGGATTACGCCATTCCTACGCGGAGCCTTCCCGTTTGAGAACATACGTGGAGAATATACAGAAAACGCTAGCCTTGAGGGATAAGCCGAATAGCGAGAAACGGGTGGTGATTTATTACTATAAAGGACCGGGACAGAGTGCCATGAGTGCGGCGGGAATGGAAGTGGTTCCCTCGTTGTACAATCTTTTGAAGAAGATGAGAGAGGAGGGCTACCGGGTGGACGGCCTTCCGGCAAATCACAAGGAACTGGAGAAAATGATCATGGCGGAAGGTGCCGTGTTCGGGACTTATGCCGACGGCGTGGTAGATCGTTTCTTGAAAGAGAGTCACCCTTTGTTGATTTCGAGGGAGGAATACGAGAGTTGGGTGAAACAAGCCCTGCGCCCGGAGAAATATGCCGAGGTGGTTGCCGCTTTCGGGGAATTTCCCGGGGAATACATGAGTCCCGCTGACGGGATACTAGGAATATCCCGGATACAGTTCGGGAACGTGGTGATAATGCCGCAACCCGCTGCCGGGGGCGGGGATAACGCTTTCCAGATCGTGCATGGGACGGATGCGGCTCCCCCTCATTCTTATATCGCGGCTTACTTGTGGATGCAATACGGGTTCAAGGCGGATGCCATGGTACATTTCGGGACGCATGGCAGTCTGGAGTTTACGCCCAAGAAGCAGGCAGCCCTGTGCGATTTGGATTGGCCGGACAGACTCGTGGGCAGTGTGCCTCACTTGTATATTTATTCCATTGGCGACGTGGGCGAGGGGATGATTGCCAAACGTCGGGGATACGGGGTGTTGCAATCCTATCTGACACCCCCGTTTATGGAGAGTAACGTGCGGGGTATTTACCGGAGTCTGACGGAAAAGATAAAGATATACAACCAGAAATTGTACCCGGAGAAGGGTACCGCCAACGCGAAGGACGTGGAGCAGGCTTCCTTGGCGGTGAAAGAGTTGGCGGTTTCCTTGGGTATGCACCGGGAGTTGGGGTTGGATAGCGTGTTGACGGTTCCCTATACCGAGGAAGAGGTTTTGAAGATTGAAAACTTCGCGGATGAACTGGCGGCGGAGAAGGTGACCGGACAGTTGTACTCTATGGGAGTGCCTTACGAGGCTGCCCGGATAGAGTCTTCCGTTTATTCTATGGCGACCGACCCGATTGCTTACGGGTTGTACGCGTTGGATAAGTTGCGGGGAAAGGCGGATGCCGGGGTATTGAAGCGGAAGGTTATTTTTACCGAACGTTATCTGGAGCCGGCGAAGAAGTTGGTCGGGAGGTTGTTGAACGGGAGAGAGAACGTGAACGACGAGTTTATTTGCCGCGTGGCAGGAATCACGAGCGGGGAGTTGGCTCAAGCCCGGGAGATTGACGCGGACCGGAACGCGCCCAAGGGGATGATGGCGATGATGATGGCGGCGACGGCAAAGCAACCGACCGTGAAAGATGAAAAGAAGGAAGAGGGGATGTCCGGGATGATGAAGGAGATGATGAAACAGATGGGCAAGGACAAGACTCCCGAGGAACGATTGGCTATGGCGGAGAAGATGGGAGCGCCGGAAGAGGCGATGGAGAAGATGAAGGCGGCAATGACGAAGCCGAAAGAGGATAAGCCCGATATGAGTGCCATGATGAAAGCGATGATGGGCAAGAAAGCGAAAGAGTACTCGAAAGAGGAGGTGAACAAGGCTTTGGCGATCATGGAAGTGGAGCGGACATTGAAGAACGTGAATAATTATAAACGGGCATTGGCGGAAAGTCCGGCAGTCGAATTGGAGTCGTTGATGAACGCTTTGAATGGCGGGTACACGGCTCCTTCGCCCGGCGGGGATCCTATCGTGAACCCGAACACGTTGCCGACGGGGCGCAATCTTTTTGCCATTAACGCGGAGGAAACTCCCACGGAGTCCGCTTGGGAGAAAGGGATGCAGTTGGCAAAGAGTACTATCGAGATGTACCGGAAACGGCATGACGGGGAGTTCCCGAAGAAGGTGAGCTACACGCTTTGGTCCGGCGAGTTTATCGAAACAGGAGGAGCCACGATAGCCCAAGTGTTGTATATGCTCGGCGTGGAGCCCGTGCGGGATGCTTTCGGGCGGGTGAGCGATTTGAAGCTGATTCCTTCTGCCGAGTTGGGACGTCCCCGGGTAGACGTGGTGGTACAGACTTCCGGGCAGTTGCGGGATATTGCGGCTTCCCGTCTTTTCCTCGTGAATAGAGCCGTGGAAATGGCAGCGGCTGCCAAAGATGATAAATACGAGAATCAAGTGGCTGCCGGAGTGCTGGAAGCGGAGAGGACATTGATTGATAAGGGAATTTCCCCGAAGGATGCCCGTGAGATTTCGACATTCCGGGTGTTCGGGGGTGCGAATGGCGGTTACGGAACCGGAATCACGGGGATGGTAGAGGCGGGAGATCGCTGGGAGAGTGAATCGGAAATTGCGGCGACTTACTTGAATAACATGGGGGCTTACTACGGTAGCGAGAAGAATTGGGAGAAATTCAGGCAATTCGCTTTCGAGGCAGCGCTAACCCGCACGGACGTGGTGGTACAACCCCGGCAGAGTAACACGTGGGGAGCGTTGAGCCTTGATCACGTGTACGAGTTCATGGGCGGAATGAATCTTGCCGTGCGTAACGTGACGGGGAAAGACCCGGATGCTTACCTGAGTGATTACCGGAACCGGAATAATAACAAGATGCAGGAGGTGAAGGAGGCGATCGGGGTGGAATCCAGAACGACGATATTCAATCCCTCGTATATTAAAGAAAAAATGAAAGGAGAGGCAACCTCCGCATCCGGTTTTACTGAAATTATCCGTAATACTTACGGGTGGAACGTGATGAAACCTTCGGTGATTGACAACGAGATGTGGGACGAGATTTATAACGTGTACGTGAAGGATAAATTTGACCTCGGGGTGCAGGATTTCTTCGAGAAAGTGAGTCCTGCCGCGTTGCAGGAGATCACTGCCATTATGATGGAAACCGCGCGTAAGGGGATGTGGAAGGCTACCGGGCAGCAGTTGGCGGATTTGTCGGAGTTACACACGGATTTGATTAAGAAGTATAAACCGGCATGTTCCGGATTTGTGTGTGATAATGCCAAATTGCGTGATTTTATCGCTTCCAAAGCGACTCCGGAAGCGGCGAAAGAGTACCGGAACAGTATTCAGCAGGTGAGGGAGGTTGCGGCAGACCGGTCCAAAGGGGTGGTGATGAAGAAAGACGAGATAGCCTCGGAAACACAGAAGCGCACGAATCGGGTGAGTACGCCGTGGATAGCGGCAGGGGTGATTGTGGTGTTGATCGGTTTGGCGGTCTTGATGAGGAAAAGACGTAAAAGCAGTATGTAATCATGGATACGATAGTTTGGATTCTGATTCTATTGACGGCATTTAATTTTTTGTTGAAGCAGACCTTTTGGAAACCGGTAGCGACGCTTGTCGCTACCGGTATTGCCGCGGTTTTCGTGTTGCTGGTATGGCCTTACGCTATCGAGCAATCGAAGACGCAGATCGCGGATTGGTTGTCCGACAATCAGTTGATGCTGGATACATCGGTGATTCTGACACTGGAACTGTCCCTGCAAATGGCTTTTTACCTGTTGTCGGTTCACGTGGCGAATTTCTCTCCCGTGAAGCGGCGTATGATGTGGGCTTACCGGGTGTTGTACCGGTTCCCGGGGGTGTTGATATTGCCGGTATTGTTTTTCGGGCTCACGCAAACGATATTTACATTCCCGGGTGTGTCGTTTGAATTAATCGCTTGGTTGTTTGCCTTGTTTATCGCGGTAGTTGTTCCCTTGGGACGTTGGTTTATCAAGTGGTTGTTGCCGGAGGCGGAATTGCGGTTGGAATTGTTTTTCCTGACCAATGCTTTGGCGGCCATTCTGGGGATTATCGCTACCGTGAACGGGCGTACTGCCGTGGACGGGACGACGCGAGTCGATTGGTCGGCAATGTCCGGTTGTATCGGACTTTTCGCGGTGGGGGCTGTCGTGGGGTGGATCGTGTATGTAATAAAAAGAAAACTAACTTTTAAATTGAAAAGATAATGAACGCGATTTCTGATATCATGTTTTGGATATCAACAGGATTGTTGGTGCCTGTTATTGTATTGTTGATTTTATTGTTTTTCCGCTCCCTTTTGCTGGTGGGCAGTTTCTTCGGTCAGTATGTTTCTATTCGCAAGACGGACAAGTTGATCCGGGAGCAGATGGAAACGCTGCATGTGGATAATATCGATCATTTCGGTTCCAAGTTGCCGGAGAAGAGTAGTTCATTGGTGGTGATGTTTATGAAACGGATATTGGCGGAACAGGGAAATAAAGCCCAAGTGCAGCGGTTGTTGGCGAATTTCGAGATTGCCGCCGATAAGGATTTGGCAACTTCCAAGACGTTGACGAAACTGGGACCCATTCTCGGGTTGATGGGAACCTTGATTCCCATGGGACCGGCGTTGGTAGGGTTGTCAACGGGTGATATCGCTTCTATGGCTTATAATATGCAGGTGGCTTTTGCCACGACGGTGATCGGTCTGGTGGCGGGAGCTATCGGTTTCCTGACGCAGCAAGTGAAACAACGTTGGTATTTGCAGGATATGACTAATCTGGAATGTTTGGTCGAGGTGTTGAACGAAAAAAATGAACGAAAATGAAACGCAATTTGTTGAAGAAGGAGGAGGATAATGATCCGATTAGCGCGGTATCCAATCTTTTCGACGTGGCAATGGTGTTTGCCGTGGCGTTAATGGTTGCGCTGGTGACTCGCTATAATATGACGGAAATGCTTTCGACAGAGGATTTCACCATGGTGAAGAACCCGGGAAAGGAAAATATGGAGATCATTACCAAGGAAGGTGAGAAGATCAATCGTTACACTCCCTCGGAAAATCAAGACAAATCGGGTAAGCGGGGAAAGAAGGTGGGGATTGCCTATGAACTTGAGAATGGTGAAATTATTTATGTCCCGGAATAGAAAAGGAGCGTAAAGTGACTATATTTGTCGTGGAATTTAAAACAATTGTCTGTGTCCACGAGTGTAGTTTTAGCGATATTGCTGTCTTATTTTCTGTTGTTGATTCTGGTTGGCTTCGTGACAACCAGAAAGGCGAATAGCGAGATGTTTTTTACCGCGAACCGAAATTCGCCTTGGTATCTGGTGGCTTTCGGGATGATCGGGACTACGCTTTCCGGGGTGACTTTTATTTCCATTCCCGGGGAGGTCGGCAATACACATTGGACGTATCTGGCAGTGGTTGCGGGCAATTGCGTGGGGTATATCGTGATTGCCCTCGTGCTTTTGCCCTTGTATTATAAACAGAATCTGGTTTCCATTTACTCGTGGCTGGGTTCCCGATTCGGGGAGAAAGCCCGGTTGACGGGTTCTTTTTTCTTTATCGTGTCGCAGTTGGTGGGGGCTTCCTTCCGCTTGTTCTTGGTCGTGGGGGTGTTACAGTTGGCTTTTTTTGACGCGGTGGGGATTCCGTTTCCCGTGACGGTGTTTGTCACGATTGCTTTCGTGTGGATTTATACCGTGCGGGGAGGTATAAAAACGATCGTGTGGACGGATGCCTTGCAGACGATATGTATTCTGGTGTCGGTCGGTCTGACGATTGCCGTGGTGAATAAAGCGTTGGATCTCGATTTTTCATCGGCAGTGGCGGCGGTGAAAGAGAGTCCTCTCTCGCGAGTGTTCGATTTTGACTGGCGTTCGGGGCAGAACACGGTGAAGCAGTTCTTGGCGGGAATAGCGATCACGGTCAGTTTGAACGGGTTGGATCAGAATATGATGCAGAAGAATCTGACTTGCCGTTCCCTGCGGGATTGTAAGACGAATATGTTCACGTTTTCGTTTCTCTTTTTGGTGACGAATTTGTTGTTTCTTATGCTGGGAGCCTTATTGTACATGTATGCAGAACGGGAGGGGATCGTGTTGCCGGGGAAGTCGGACGATGTATTCCCGTTTTTATCGTTAAATTATTTCGGTACGGCGGCGGGAATATTCTTTTTGTTGGGAATCACGGCAGCGGCTTATTCTTCTGTCGATTCTTCGCTGACCTCGTTGACAACCTCTTTCTGTATTGATTTTTTGAAAATAGATCCTCGGAATAAGCGGGATAAGAGAAAGCGTATGGGGGTGCATGTCGTTTTCTCTTTGTTGATGATTTTTGTCGTGGTACTTTTCCGGGAGTTGAATAATTCGAGCGTGATTTCGGCTCTTTTTAAAGCGGTGGGGTACACGTACGGTCCGTTGCTGGGGCTTTTTGCCTTCGGGTTGACTACCCGCTGCCAAGTGCGGGAAAAGTATATTCCTCTCGTGTGCTTGATTTCCCCGGTGCTGTCTTACGTGGTGAATTGTTACTCGGAAGAACTGCTTTTCGGGTATAAGTTCGGTTTCGAGATTCTTTTGCTCAACGGGTTGCTGTGCTACCTCGGACTATTGCTTATCCGGGAAAAGCGTCATAAGTCTATGCCCGTGACGACTCTTAAAGCGTAACCGATACCGAAGCTGATTGCCGCTATGCCAAGGCTGATTGCCGCCATTTCGAGAAAGCGTTTTCTGAAGCTTTCGTCTTTCACGATGGAATAGTAATAGTTGAATATCGCGATGATCGTGATTGCCCCGGTAAGGCAAACGACCAATGCCCGGTACGGGTTCGACATGACGACGAAAGGCATGATGAGTACGACTACCGTGATGATATAAGCTATCCCGGTGTATATTGCCGCTTTTATCGCGTTCTTCCCGTCATTGTCTGCGCGGGAGGAAAGATATTCGGAAGCCGCCATGGAGAGGGCGGCGGCAATACCCGTGATACTTCCGGTCAAGGCTATCAGTTTGGGATTTTGCAGGGCGAAAGTGTAACCTGCCAAGGCTCCCGTGAATTCTACCAGAGCGTCGTTCAGTCCCAGTACCACTGCTCCCATGTAATTGAGCCCTTCTTCATCAAGCAGTCCGATGAGTTTGCTCTCGTGTACTTCTTCCTCGTCTGCCATGGTCTGCAAATCTTTCTCGTCCGCCCATTTACGATAGGAGTCTTGTGCGTGAACTTCTCCTTTCTCCATGAGCTTTATCCCGAAAGTAAGACCGAAAAAACGGGCAATCAACACGTAGAGTGTGATTTTCCAGTGCTTGGGAGAAGGGCTTTTGCCCGTGTATTTTTTTAGGATATGGTAGTGTTTGAGTTCCTCGGCGGATAACTCCTTCAATACTTCGCTGTTGTGCGTGTCCTTTTGTATGTTTGCCAGTCGGCTGTAAATTTTACTTTCCGTGATTTCATTTACTTGAAAGGCAACAAGTTGTTTTATATCTTCCGGTGTCATTTGTGTTCTTTGTTTGAAGAATGATAATACTGGTTTTTCCTTACGGGATAGATTTGTTTTGGTTTGTAAAAGTACTCTTTTTTTAGAGGAGGTTAACTTGATACAGGGTTGACATGAAAAAAACCGTATCTTTGGGGATACGGTTTTTTCACGTGTGTTATATATTATTGATAGGGTGGAACTTCTATAAATAATACTCGTGATTTTTCTGTGGCTTTGAATTCGACTTCTTCCGTGTCATACACGCCTACACCGTCACGGCGTTTCAATTCCAGCTCCTTTATCGTGATGCCGCCCTCGATGATGAAAATGTAGACGCCAAGGCTGTCTTTTGATTTCATCTTGTAGCTTTGCAGCACGTTTTTGTCCAAATCGCCGATGGAGAACCAAGCCTGTTGATATATCCATAGTCCTTTGGCGTTCCCGGGGTAGGGAGATACAATTTCACTGATTTCGTTGCGTTGTACCAGATCGGAAATAACGGCGTTCTTGTATCGGGGCGGAACGTTTTTCTTGTTCGGGAATACCCATATCTGCAAGAACTCGGTGGGACGATCGTCGTTCCGGTTGTACTCGCTGTGCATGATACCCGTTCCGGCACTCATTACTTGTATTTCACCCTCTTGAATGGTATCCTTGTGACCGAGGCTGTCTTGATGTTCCAAATCCCCTTTTAACGGGATGGAAATCACTTCCATGTTCTGGTGCGGGTGCAGGTCAAATCCCGTGCCGCCTTCAATCCGGTCGTCGTTGAGAACTCGTAAAGCCCCGAAATTAATGCGTTGCGGGTTGTAGTAATCCGCGAAACTGAATGTATGGTGGGTTTTTAACCACCCGTGGTCGAAAAATCCCCGGCTTTCAGCTCTATGTAATATTGTTTTCATAACCTTTATTTTTTTTGTTGTATAAATGTTATACGTGAGCGGTGTGTAAAAGTTGGGGTATCTTTCTCGTGAAGACGAAGAAGCTGTCCGTTTGTGTTGGACAGCCTCTTGTGATTTTGAACTTTTATAATAGAAAGAAAAGTTACATAAGGAAATGGTCGCTAATGGACTTGTGCTCGTAAATGTTGCGGATAGTGTCTGCAAACATCGGGGCGATAGGCAATACCTTGATTTTCGAGCATTCTTGTTTTTGCGGAATGGAATCCGTGAAGATCACTTCCGTGAGTTTTGAATTCTCGATGTTCTCGTATGCTTTGCCCGAGAGAACGGCATGAGTAGCCACGGCACGTACACTGGCTGCTCCCGCCTCAACGAGCATATCGGCAGCCTTGCAAATTGTACCCGCGGTATCAATCATATCATCCACGATGATAATGTTTTTGCCTTCAACATCTCCGATTACTTTCATGTCGGCTACTTCGTTGGCTCTGATACGGGTTTTGTGGCAAATGATCAAGCCCGAATCGAAGTATTTTGCCCACGAATTAGCTCGCTTGGCACCACCGATGTCGGGAGAAGCTATGGCGAAATCTTTTAATCCCAACGATTTGATGTAAGGAATCAATATCGTGGAACCGTACAAGTGATCTACCGGAATATCGAAAAATCCTTGGATTTGATCGGCATGCAAGTCCATCGTCATTACACGGTCTACCCCGGCAGCTTGCAGCATATTGGCTACAAGTTTTGCCCCGATAGCAACACGCGGTTTGTCTTTTCGGTCTTGACGGGCAAACCCGAAGTAGGGAATTACCGCGATTACCTTATAGGCTGACGCTCTTTTAGCCGCGTCAATCATCAAGAGTAACTCCATGAGATTATCACTTGGCGGGAAGGTTGATTGAACGATAAACACATGTTCCCCTCTCACCGTTTCGTCGAAAGAGGTGACGAATTCTCCGTCACTGAATCTTGTAAACGTTTTTTTACCGAGCTCAAGCCCAAGAGAACTAGCGATGCTTTCCGCAATGTATCGACTGTTTTCTCCGGCGAAAACTTTAATTTCGGGCAAATTTGACATATCTAAATCATTAGTTGAAACACTTGGCAAAAATAGAAAATTAATCTTAGATAGCATGTTGAAATGTTGAAAAGTTTCGATAAATACGTTTGTCAAAACAGTTACAAGTTACAACTTAGCAAGTTGCAGGTTTCGGGTATTGAACTTCTAACCTGTTAACCTGTAACTTGCAACCGGGTGAAGGGATTAAACGGGAGCGTTTTTTACGCGTACCGTTTGATTCCTTCACCCGAATATATTATATTTACACGGCGAAAGCGTGTTTATTATTTATTAATCAATATATATTCAAGTAAATGGAAGAAATCAAAAAGTACGTGGAAGAGAACAAGGAGCGTTTCCTGAACGAGTTGTTCGAGTTAATCCGGATTCCTTCAATCTCTTCATTGTCCGAGCATAAGCCGGATATGTACCGTTGTGCCGAGCAATGGACCAAGATCATGTTAGCCGCCGGGGCTGACCGGGCAGAAGTGTATGAAACAGACGGAAATCCTGTGGCGTACGGGGAAAAGATCATAGATCCTGCTCTCCCGACCGTGTTGGTTTACGGGCACATGGACGTGATGCCGGTTGACCCGATCGACTTGTGGAACACGAAGCCTTTCGAACCCGTTATCAAGGACGGCAGGATTTGGGCTCGCGGGGCTGACGATGACAAGGGACAGGCTTTCATGCACGCCAAGGCTTTCGAGTATCTCGTGAAGTCTGGCAAGTTGAATTGCAACGTGAAATTCATGATCGAGGGAGAGGAAGAGATTGGTTCTCCGAACCTGCCGAAGTTCTGCAAAGAGCATAAAGATATGCTGAAAGCTGACGTGATTTTGGTTTCCGACACGAGTATGATCGCTCCCGATGTACCTTCTATCACGACCGGGTTGAGAGGTTTGGCGTACTGGCAGGTAGAAGTGACCGGACCGAACGCTGACTTGCATTCCGGTATTTTCGGTGGTGCGGTGGCAAACCCGATCAACGTGCTGTGCAAGATGATTGCCGAGATGCAGGACGAGAAAGGACATATCACGATACCCGGTTTTTACGACGATGTACTGGAAGTAAGTGCCGAGGAACGTGCTAAAATGGCAAAGGCTCCGTTTAATTTGGAAAATTACAAGAAATCTCTCGATATCAAAGAAGTAAAAGGCGAAGAAGGGTTTTCCACTAACGAGCGCACGGGTATTCGCCCGACGTTTGACGTTTGCGGTATCTGGGGCGGTTACACCGGAGAAGGTGCAAAAACCGTTTTGCCGTCAAAAGCTTATGCCAAGATTAGCTGCCGCTTGGTTCCGAACCAGAAGCACGAGAAAATCGCAAAATTATTCAAGGAATATTTCGAGTCTATCGCTCCCGATTACGTGAAGGTAAAAGTGGAATACCTGCATGGGGGACCTTCTTACGTGTGCCCGATTGACCTTCCGGCTTACGCGGCTGCCGAAAAAGCATACGAGGAAGTGTACGGAAAGCAACCCGTTCCGGTACGTTCCGGCGGAAGTATCCCAATCATCGCCACTTTCGAAGAAGTGTTAGGCATCAAGTCTGTGCTGATGGGCTTCGGTTTAGGTTCTGACGCTATCCACTCGCCGAACGAGAACTACCCGTTGGAGCAGTTCTACAACGGAATCACGACCATCCCGTTATTCTACAAGTATTTCGGGGAGATTATGAAGAAGTAAGAGTGTAATATGATACATGAAAGAACGTCCGATTTTGTCGGGCGTTCTTTTTTATTACATAGAATAGCTTGAATATTTTGAAAATAATCTTTAATAACCTATATTTATAGCATCTAAAAACTGTTGTGTATGCTAAAGAAAATTTTGTTGTTAGCGGTGTTTTGCACGGGAGGGATGATTTCCTTGAGTGCGCAAGATAATTGGGGTATACGGGGTGGATTGAATATGTCCACGCTTGACATGACGGAGGCTGTCTTTGTCGGGGGAAATAGTAACAAGTACAAAGAAGGATTCCGGATTGGTTTTGTCGGGAACGTGGAGGGTAAGAGGATGTTTTCTATACAGCCCGGATTATATTTTTCGATGATCGGTTCGAGGTTCAAGGGGGAAATAAAAGATGTAAAGACAACGGAATCGGATCGGTTATTTTATTTTCAGCTTCCGGTGTTGGGAAGTCTTAATTTTAAAATGAAGTCGGCAGGGAAGAAATGGCATCTTTATGCGGGGCCTTACGTGGCCTATGCGGTAGGAGGCAAAGCAAAGTTCAAGGAGAAAGGGGCTGACGTGAAAGTCAGTTTGTTCTCGGAAGGAGAAGATGGAAAACAAGGAACATTGAAAAAGTTCGATTGGGGGCTTACTTTCGGGGCAGGTATCACGGTAAAAAGGTTATTCGCGGGAATATACTATGATTTAGGGATGATAAATATCGCGAACAAGAAGATATTGGAGGGGGTGACAGCAAAGAATAGAAATATCTCGCTGAATTTTGGTGTGAATTTCTGATTAATATGTGGTTCGGGAATCCATGGTTTGGAATACATGGAAGCGGGTTTTCTTGCCGCCACCCTCGATGGTGATTTGGTCCGTGTTGCGGGAGCCGTTGCGGGTGGTGAGTTGCAGGGAGATGTTGTTTGTTCCGGCGTCGAGGGGGACACGCGTGTAAGAAATGGAATAGGGGAGAGTCTGCCAGTTGCGGGTATCCGCTTTTTCTGTCAGGGAGTTGGCGATGCCGACGGCGAATCCGAGCCATTCGTTTTGCTTTCGAGCCGTGTATTCAAGTCCCTTTTTTGCTGCGACACGCAAGAGTGACGTGGAAAATTCGCGTACCATACGGTCACGTAAGGTTTTGAATGCAATCTCGTTGATGTTTTCGGCAATTTCCAAGGGATAGGTTTTGGCATCAAGCACGAGAGAGCCTTTGGCGTACAAGGGCGGGCGTTCCATGTATTTGGGGAAGGCGACTCTTAGCATTTGCAGGTCGGCAATACTTTTACGTTCGTCGTCCGAGTAGCGGGAGTCAAAAAAGAATGGAAAGGTGAATCCGAATTCGTCGTTGTGGAACACGATAGCCCCGTCACCTCTTTTCTGTTTGGCGAAATTGATACTCCACTCCGCTTTCACGGGTCCCATCCCGTTCAGCCAGAAAAAGACGAGTTGCCCATTCGCAGGGGTAGGGGTATGTTTGTAAGTGGTGTTGAACTCTTTTTCGTATTGCTTCAATTCTGCCGTGAAGCCACAATTGTATGCGGAACGCATCAAGTCTTGTTTTAATTGTTCCGGGGCTTGTACGCCGAAGTTCTTCACGTAGTCGGATTGATATACCTCGTAAGCGTTACGGTAGGCGATAAAAGCGTTGTTGGCGTCGTCCGATGCATCGTAAATCAATCCCATGAGCAAGTGGGCGAAAGCGTCCCGCTGGTAACGATTTTTGTGGTCGGGATACTTGTCGTTCAGTTGATTCAGTTTGATGTTTATTTTCCTGACTTCGACTAACGCACCTTCCATGTCATTCAGGTCAAGATAATTCAATGCCTTGTAGAAATTAATCATGATTACCTCGAAGTCTTCCGGTTGGTAGGGACGCATTTCGGGATTCGTTACCAAGGCTGCCGCTTCTGCCCCGAGATTGCGGTGTTGCTCGTCAATCAAGTTTTCGGCGGTTTCAAAGTACTTGTTACTATTCTCGGGTTGCCCGAGCATGAACTCCACGTATCCCTTGTTCAAGTAATAAAGAATCCGGTTTTTCCCGGTGGCTTGTTTTTTATCTTTATCCAGTAGCTTGTTTGCCTTTTCGAAGTTTCCGGCAGTCACGGCCGATTGGAATTCAGCCGTGCGTTGGTACCATGTGGCACACCCGGAAAAGAGGAAGAGGATGATAATGAGTCCAAAGAGTTTGTAAGGTTTATAAAGTTTATAAGGTTTATGAATCCTTATTGTATTTCTACTGAAGCATGAATGATGAATGTGTATCATTATGGGACTACTTTATAAACTTTATGAACCTTATAAACTTTACGAACTAATTAGAATACTCTATCCGTGATATGTTTCTTTATCTTCTTGTCGCCCATCCATACCACTTCATTGGTTTCGATGTTGGTGAGTTGCAAGTCGATTTGATAGGTTACCACTTTTTGCTTTTTGTACGAGTCCACGATGCTGTTGATGGTGCCTTGCAGGATAAAGTCGGCGCCCAGTTCTTTACCCCATTTCTTGGTGGTTTCGGGGGAGGCGTAGTCTTGTTGTTCGGCACGTTCTTTCCGTAGCTCGTTTCGTTTCTCTCCTGCCACGACCAGACGGATATTTCCGTCACGAATAATGGCTTTCTCGACATCCTTGATAAAGGTTTCCGAGTTGATGTGTTCGTGGCTCTTGTTCTCGACTAATCCGACCACGACTACCGGGCGTTTATCATTTGCTTTCAGGTATTTGGGTATCCACGCGGATGTCAGTAGATCGCCGATCATCTCATCCGATACCATACGGGAATCACTATCATTCCAACGTCCGCTGAGGTCTATTGTTTCGCTTGGGTCTACCCGGGCTATTTTCCGGCTACCGCATCCGTTTAATATCGCTATGGTTAACACGACAAGTGTTCCGATAAATACTTTTCTCATATTCTTTTGATTTTAGGTTTATATTCAAATTCCACGATCTATATCAAATGTTATTACAATTATTTGACCAAATATACGTGTTAGATGTCTTTTAGGATGTTAATTACATTTAAAATTGATAGGGACGGGCAATTATTATTCCGGAATGAGAGCGAATACCTTGCAAATATTCCGGGAGAGGTACTTCTGAAATGACTACTTTCTTGGCGGAAAGTGACGCGTGGAGCAGGTAAATCTGCCCGTTTTGTTCTATGGCTATTCCCACGTGGGCGGTGTCGAGCCCTTTCTTGTCTGTCGTGATGAGCAGGATATCCCCCGGTTGGATTTGTTCGGTCGCGGCGGATACCTTGTCCTTGGGGATATAATGGTATTTCCGGAGGTTTATATTGTTCTCTATCCGGAGCATTTTTCCCGCGAGAAGGGAATCTTGTTTGAGGGCGGGATATTTCTGCCAGTTTCGGGAAATGAAACCCACTTTGTTAGGGAAGGGGATGCCTCCGTTTTCCAAGGTGACGTCTTTTACAATGCTGTCCAGACTCATCTCGTACAACCAATCGGTGGAGTAATGAAGCCGGGCAGTGTAGTCGGTGATTTCGCCGTCCCGGTAGCGAATCTTTTGTAAATTCTTCAAGTAGACCTTTGTTTGTCGGGGGGTATATTCTTTCAATAGAGCCAAGGCAAGCACGTTATCCGTGAATGTTACACAGTCGAATTCCCGCAGGTTCACGACGAGTTGTTCTTTCGGGTTGATTTCGAGAGTGCCGCTTTTGTAGGGGGTATTGATAAAGAATTGACCGATAGCAACGATTCGTTCGTTCACGGGAAGCCGGTGTAATTCTTTTCCCGAGGCATACTCGAAAAACCGGGAGAGGATTGCTTTATCTTCTTCCGATACGGGAGATTGTGCTTTACATCCCGAGATGACAGGGAAAAGGGCGACGAGTAGCAAAAGAATCGTTTTTTTCATATAAAGTGTTTTGGGTGAATAAAAAATGAGGAGCCGCGTGAACGGCATCCTCATCTCTCTTGTGTTGTGTTTATATATTATTTGCCTGCGGCCGAAAATTGTTCAAGGAAGCGGATGTCGTTCTCGAAGAAAAGACGTATGTCTTTGATGCCGTATTTCAACATCGTGATACGTTCAATTCCCATTCCCAATGCGAATCCGGTATATTTTTCTTTGTCGATACCGTTTAGTTCGAGTACGTTGGGGTCAACCATTCCACAACCTAAGATTTCTAACCAACCCGTGCCTTTGCACACGTTACAGCCTTTCCCGTGGCACAATGTACAGGATACGTCCATTTCTGCCGACGGTTCGGTGAACGGGAAGAACGAGGGACGCAGACGGATTTGTGTGTCCGCACCGAACAGTTCTTTTGCAAAGTAGGTGAGGGTTTGCTTCAAGTCGGCGAAAGAAACGTTTTCGTCGATATAAAGTGCCTCAATCTGGTGGAAAATACAGTGTGCCCGCGCCGAAATCGCCTCGTTGCGGAACACCCGTCCCGGGGTAACCAAACGAATGGGCGGTTGATGTGCTTCCATGTCGCGTACCTGCACGGATGAGGTATGCGTGTGAAGCACGATATCGGGATTCTTCTGAATAAAGAACGTGTCTTGCATATCGCGTGCCGGATGTTCTTCCGGGAAATTCAATGCGGAGAAATTATGCCAGTCGTCTTCAATTTCAGGTCCCTCGGACACGGTAAAACCAAGTCTGTTGAAGATAGATAAAATTTCGTTTCTAACGATAGACAGAGGATGGCGAGTTCCGAGTTTCATGGGATCGCCCGGCATGGTTAAATCCATCCCGCTGAGTCCCTCTTCGGCGTTACTCAACAATTCCTTCAATTCATTTACTTTCGCTAAAGCCGTATTCTTCAACACGTTCAACTCCTGTCCGACAGCCTTTTTCTGGTCTGCGGGGACGCTTTTGAAATTATCAAAAAGAGCGGCGATAGAACCTTTCTTGCTTAAATGCTTGATTCTAAATTGCTCTACTTCTTCCAAGCTACCGGCTTGGAAGTTTGCTATTTCATCACGGAGTTGTTTAATCTTATCTAACATCTTCTCAAAAATTTGAAATCCTTGGTTTGCAAATGTAATAAAAAAGTCTGATACATTTCAATTATTCGAGAACTTCAATTTTTATCTCGAATATTTTTACAGAAACGGGCTACAAGTTTATCCATTATTTTTTTTGCCGTGGGGTATAATAAACATCCCGCGATTCCGCCGAGTACATCGGCGAGCAAATCCCACCAGTCGCCCCCTCGATGGAAATATTTGTATTGAAGTATCTCTATTAAGCCGCCATACGCGAAACTGAACCCGATGGCAATCAAGTAGCAGGCACGTGAGGATAGTTTATGGCGTAAGGCATCGCATAGGAAGACGGACATGATGAAGAACATGCCGAAATGGACGACCTTATCCAAATGCGGGATATTCAATTTGGGGTCCGGTATGGAACTCGAGGGAATGGCGCATAAGAAAAAGATAACGCCTGCCCATAGAAGATTACACCATAATAATACGTGTTTGTGTGCTATCATTATTCAATTATTTTTACTCGAATTATTCTCACGTCTTTTAACGGGCGGTTCTTTTTATCTGTTTGTAAAGCGGCGATTTTGTCAAGAATGTCAAAACCTTCAATCAATTCCCCGAACACCGTGTATTCGCCGTCCAGACTGTGTGCGCCGCCCTCTGTCGTGTATGCTTGTTTTTTAGCCTCGTCCATGAAGAGTTTTTCAGTGTTGTTTTCCCAGTCACGGGCGATGTCCGCCTTGATTTTGTTGGCTATTTTCCGGAATTCCGGTACGTTCTTCTGTGCTTTTAAAGAATCCAGAATCGCTTTTTTCTCCGGGGTATAGTATTTATTCTGGATAGTCCTCTTGATGGGCACGTTTACCGATTTCTCGATATGCTCCAGTTCTTCCGGCGGGTATTTTCTCCCGACGGTGAAATAGAATTGCGAGATATCCGATTTCTTGAGCGGGTTTGTTTCGTCCGGTTGCCGGGGGGCAGCCAAAGCTCCTTTTTTATGGTAGTGGTGCGGTTTGATTTCGGCGTCTATCGTGATTTCTCTACCGTATCCCAGTTCCTGTCCGGCAACTGCGTTACGGCTGTCCGCGGAACCGCCTTGTATGATGAAGTCTTTGATTACCCGGTAAAATAGCGTTCCGTCATACTGACCGAATTTCGCCAATTCGATAAAGTTGTCCCGGTGAATCGGGGTGTCGTTGTATAATTTGGCCTTGAGATTGCCCATACTGGTTTCTATCAACACGATACGCTCTTTTTCCTGTCCCGTGGATGGAAGCGTGAAAAGGGCAAGCGTGAACGAGAGTATCAGAAGTTTATACATATATATATCATTTACGATTTGACAATTTTATTCACGAGGTATCGTACCGGGAAATGCGAGGCGATGTACCCGATGGCAATGACCGTGAGCATGATAATCAATATATCCGAGGCAACGACTTTCACGGGGTAAGCGTTGATGATGTAACTGCCGTTACCGAGGGTAATGAAACCGTAATATTCTTGCAGCAGGCAAAGTCCGGTTCCGATGATAAGTCCGGCGAAAGCCCCGACTCCCGTGATTAGGTTCCCCTCCAGTTTAAAGATTGAAACGAGTTTCTCTTTTGTCATTCCCAGGGCTTGATAGACGCCAATATCTTCTTTCTTGTCTATAATCAACATTGAAACGGAGCCCACGATATTGAATGAGGCGATTAGTAGGATAAACAACAAGATTAGGAATACCGCGAGTTTCTCGGATTTCATCATGGCATAGAACGAACGGTTGAGGTCATACTTGTCGAGTACCTTGTATTTTGTTCCCACTTTCGTCGCGAGTGATGTTTTAAAAGATGCGAGGTTGTCAGGGTTTTTCAGTTTAATCTCTATTTTGGATATTTCACCCGGAACCCCGAATAATTTTCTCGCGGTTTCTATTCCGGTAATCACGTATTTCCCGTCGATATCCTGTTGCGCGGAGAATATTCCAATCGGGTATATCCTTTGACTGTTCAATGCCGACATGGATGCCGACGATGCGGTTTTGTCCGGGTAATAGAATGTTACCGGTGATTGCATGCCAAGGCGGGTTCGCAAGGCGGCAGCAATACCGTACCCGAGTACCACGGTCGGTTTGTCTTCTTCTTCAAGACTGAATTTCCCGCTAATGATGGTGGGGGCAATTCCCGCGTGGCGGGCGTAATCTTCCTCGACTCCTTTCACTATCACGGGGACAAGTTTATCACCGAATTTTACCAGTGAATTTTCTTCCACGACGGCATCGAAAGACGCGATGCCGGGCATGTTTTCCAACTGTTCCAGCAGCAGGGCGTCGGTGGCGACGAATTTTCCTTGCGCGGGAGAAACCGTCAGGTCGGGAGTGAAGCTATCTGTTACCGTGGTGAGTAACGTGTCGATGCCATTGAAGACGGAAAGTACGACAATCAACGCGGTCGTGCCTATCATAACTCCTACCATACTGATGATAGAAATGATATTTATGGCGTTCTGTTTCTTTTTAGAGAACAGGTACCTCCGGGCAATGAATATCGACAGTTTCATCGTGGACGGTTTTCTATTGCTTCAATAGATTGTCTATTTTATCTATATAGTCCAAGCTGTCATCCACGAAGAAACGTAATTCCGGGATGATACGCGTTTGCTTTCCGATTTTTTTCCCGAGGATAAAACGGATGTTTTTATTTTTCTCGTCCAGAATACCTAATACTTTCTCCGCGAGTTCCGACGGGAAAATACTCAAGTATACCCGGGCATACGACATGTCAGGGCTAACTCGCACGGCAGTAACGGATAGCATCGCACCTCCCGTGTATTCTTTACACTCTTTCTGAAACATTTCGCTTAAATCTCGTTGTATTAAACGCCCTACTTTATTTTGTCTTATAGTATCCATATCAAGAAAAAAATTGTTTGCTAAAAAAATTTCCACAAATATAGTGATTATAATTGATACTTTTATTATCTTTGCCCTCGCAAAACGGAAACGAGATGTAGCGCAGTTGGTAGCGCGCCACGTTCGGGACGTG
>QWCH01001424.1_pt1 | contig 36601 bp, 26 predicted proteins | sample 1972671 | NCBI WGS metagenome assembly QWCH01 (sample SAMN09866713, study PRJNA288562) | Human gut metagenome isolate term3_stool, whole genome shotgun sequencing... | isolation source: gut | host: Homo sapiens | place: USA: California
CGGTCGCGGTGGCGATTAGGACGGTCGTCTTTTGGAAAAATCGCATATTTCACTAAAATAACCGGTCCGAAAGCGCTTTTTCGACCGGAAAACAATCGTTCGGGAGACACTTCATAAAGCCCCTAAAGGAGGTTTTCGATACGTTTTTTACAATAAGCCCCCTCCTATTATCCTCCCTAACGGAAATGAGAATCATATTAATGAGCCGTTTTTAATTGATTCTCCAATGCACTTTTTATATACCCGTTAATTGTAGTTCCAGCCTCCTGAGCCAACATAGCAATCCGGCTATGAACTTCCGGAGAGATACGAATATTCAACGTACCACTATAAGGTTTACGAGGCTGAACTCCATCAGCCTCACAACCGGCAAGATAGCTATCAACTCCTGCTTCAAAATCGGCACGGAGTTCATCTATTGTATTTCCTTCGTAAAGAATCAAATCCTTACTCATACCAAGAACTTTTCCGAAAAGGCAGTTGTCAGCTTTGCTATATTCAACAGAACCTTTGTATCCTTTATATTCTAAATAATCCATAATCCTGTTATTTTATAAGTTCTTAACTACGCAACTGAATTTTGACTACAAATATACTTTTTTCAAAATTGTTCAGGGCATTCTTTTCAAAGATTAGTCTATCTCATAACTTTTCACTAATTTCGCACCAATATTTTAAATGAATGTAAAAAAGATACGGCAATGGTAAAGAGATCTGTTTTAGCGTTATTTATTGTATTGTTATTCAGCAGTAACCGGGTAGGAGCACAAGACGTTAATATAATCGGTGGAAACCAGTTGAACAAATCGGTTCAGGTGGCTGCTCCCGATACATTCCCTTTATTGGAGATAGATGAAGTCGAACTGGAAAAAATCCCGGATCTAAGAACACAGTTTGAGAAGCTGAACAGCAGCTACTCTTCTCCCGTTGCCCCCAGTGAGAACCTGCTTCGTTTTTTGAAAAAAGACGAGGTTGAACTTTCGCCGGAAGCTCAATATTGGGTCGATTGGGTACGGGACCCTTCGACTGTTATCAGTCCCTGGATGACATTCCGGGACACAATGATTGTCAACCCGCTGTTCACCCCGCTCCTGTTTAGGGGAGGACTTATACCGGAAGATTTCCGGCTTTCCGACAAAGACTTCGTCAGCAAACTGCGTCCGAACTATTCATTGTTCAAACCGGACACGACCTTATTCCAGGATGAAGTGCTCAAAAACAAGTTGCAGAATATGGCGTATGATTATGTCCGCATAAACCATCCGGAATATTTCCGTTACTCGGAACGTGACCTGCCGACCGATATCGTACAAACGCATATAATAAAGAAACCGACATACGAACCGGAACTGATCAAAATAGAAAAAGACCCGAATGCATTCAGCGATGTAGACGCTCCGGTCAAATTTATCCCGGAACGCCGCTACTGGACTTCGCATTTCGAAAGCGCCATACAGTTCGCCCAGAATTACATCTCCCCGAACTGGCATAAGGGCGGTGTGAGTACGCTGAACCTGACCAACCGCCAGTATTTCGTGTACAATTATAATAAAGACAAGATACAGTTTACCAACGAGCTGGAATGGAAAACGAACGTCTATACGGCGCCGAAAGATACGTTGCGCGATTATAAGATCGGTGACGACGTATTGCGTCTGCACAGCAACATCGGTTATAAGGCCTTCAACAAATGGTTCTACACATTCGATGCCACATTCCAGACGCAGATGTTCAGCAATTTTGCCGAAAACACAGACAACAAGCTGGCCGGATTCCTTTCGCCGTTCAGCATCAACCTCGGTCTTGGTATGAAATACGACCTGAACAAGAGCTTTGCAAACAGCCGCCATAAGAAACTGACATTGTCTGCCAACTTGGCTCCGCTCTCTTATACATTTATGTATAGCACGAACAAAAATATCGACTTGGGCCGTCACGGTTTCAAAAAGATAGAAGGGACAGACGAATACGAGCGCAAACTGAGCCAGTTCGGTTCCACGATCAACGCGACCATGACATTCCAGTTCAACCGGAACGTAAGCTGGTATTCCCGTTTCTATTATTTTACCAGTTACGACCGTATGTTGGGAGAGTTTGAAAACCGCCTGACGATGGCGATCAGTCGTTTCTTCTCGACTACCATATCGCTGAATTTACGTTACGATGATGCGGTGGCCAAGAAAGATGATTTTGACAGTTATCTGCAGATCAACGAGCTGTTGAGCTTCGGCTTTAATTACAAATGGTAAGGCAAAGTCTATTATTTCCATAATAAACTTTGTTAATCGTGACATAATATCCAAATATTACTTACTTTTGCCCCTGTTTTGCAATGTCGAGATTACAAATATGAGCGAAAGTATCAAACACAATGGGATAATAGAGAAGATCGACGGCGGTACGGTCTACGTTCGGATCATCCAGCAATCGGCCTGTTCCGGATGCCATGCGCAAAGCATGTGTGCGGCATCCGAAAGTAAGGTAAAGATTATCGAGGTTCCCGACAACTCAGGAAAGTTCCATGTCAATGAAGAAGTCCAGCTATGCGGGCAAAGTTCATTAGGACTGCTGGCCGTACTTCTGGCATTTGTATTTCCGCTGATTATTGTACTTGCGGCTATTGTAACAGGTACCAGTATGCAATGGGAAGAAACCACAAGCGGGTTAACCGGACTACTGCTCTTAGTTCCTTATTATTGCATATTATACTTTTTACGCGATAAACTAAAAAGACGATTCATTTTCACCTTGAAAAAACTTAATTGACAAAAATATCATGATTTTAATTGCCGTTATTTCATTAGGAGCGATTGGAGCCATCGGTGCAGTTTTTCTATACGCCGCCTCCAAGAAGTTTGAGGTATATGAAGATCCTCGTATCGCACAAGTCCAGGAGGTACTGCCTGGAGCCAACTGTGGAGGTTGCGGATATCCCGGATGCGGTGGTTTTGCGGCCGCCTGCGTAAAGGCCGACACGCTGGACGGACTCTTATGTCCCGTCGGTGGAGCACCGGTCATGAGCCAGGTCGCTTCCATCCTCGGTATGGAAGCAGGAAGTGCAGAACCGATGGTAGCCGTTGTACGATGCAACGGAACCTGTGCAGCCCGTCCACGCGTCAACCAATACGACGGTGTACAGAGTTGTGCGATTGCTTCCACCCTGTATGGCGGAGAAACCGGCTGTTCATTCGGTTGTCTGGGTTATGGCGACTGCGTGTCGGTTTGTAACTTCGACGCTATCCACATCAACCCGGAAACAGGGCTCGCCGAAGTAGACGAAGAAAAATGTACTTCATGCGGGGCTTGCGTAAAGGCTTGCCCGAAGAGTATCATCGAACTGCGCAAGAAGGGACCGAAATCCCGCCGTATCTTCGTCAGCTGTGTAAACAAAGACAAAGGCGGAGTCGCCAAGAAAGCATGCTCAAACGCTTGTATCGGCTGTGGCAAATGTGCAAAGGAATGCCCGTTCGAAGCGATTGCCGTGGAAAACAACCTGGCTTACATCGATTACACCAAATGCCGCCTGTGCCGCAAGTGTGTTGCCGTATGTCCGACCGGCGCTATCCACGAACTGAACTTCCCGCCGCGTAAAGAAGCAGCTCCCGCCGTGGACGCCGACAAAGTGAAGCCCGCTACAGCTCCGAAACCGACTGCCCCGAAAGCAGAAGCTCCGGAAGTAAGCGCGACGCCGAAGACAGAAGCTCCCAAAGTTGAAACAAAAGAAGAAACAAATCAAAAATAAAAATCTAATAGTATGCTAAGGACATTTCGAATCGGAGGTATCCATCCGCCCGAAAATAAATTGTCTGCCGGTAAGAAGATTACCGCGTTGGCTGCTCCTAAGCAGGTAATCATACCGCTCAGTCAGCACATCGGGGCTCCTGCCCAGGCAGTGGTCAAGAAGGGGGATCCGGTAAAGGCCGGAACGCTCGTCGCCAAGGCTGGAGGTTTCGTCTCGGCCAACATCCACTCGTCGGTATCCGGTAAAGTGAACAAAATAGACAGCGCTCTCGACGCAAGCGGTTACAAACGCCCGGCCATCTACATCGACGTGGAAGGAGACGAATGGGAAGAAACGATAGACCGCAGCGAAACACTGGTAAAAGAATGTACGCTAACATCCAAAGAGATTGTCGACAAGATTGCCGCCGCCGGTATCGTTGGCTTGGGTGGTGCGACTTTCCCGACACAGGTGAAGCTGATGCCTCCTCCCGGAAGTAAGGCGGAGATCATCATCATCAATGCTGTCGAGTGCGAACCCTATCTGACTTCCGACCATTCCCTGATGATGGAAAAGGGCGAACAGATTCTGGTAGGCGTGACCTTGCTGATGAAAGCCGTAAACGTAAACAAAGCTGTTATCGGCATTGAAAATAACAAACCCGACGCAATCGCCCACTTGACGAAGCTGGCAGCCGGCTATTCCGGCATCGAAATCATGCCGCTGAAGGTGCAGTACCCGCAAGGAGGTGAAAAGCAGTTGATCGACGCCGTAATACGCCGTCAGGTGAAGAGTGGTGCACTGCCTATCTCTGCCGGAGCGGTCGTACAGAACGTGGGTACCGCTTATGCCGTATATGAGGCGGTCCAAAAGAACAAGCCGTTGTTCGAACGTGTCGTGACCGTAACCGGAAAGGCTGTTGCCAACCCATCGAACTTCCTGGTTCGCATGGGGACACCGATCAATATGTTGATCGAAGCGGCCGGCGGTATTCCGGAGAATACGGGCAAGATTATTGGCGGCGGCCCGATGATGGGTAAAGCGTTAGTGAGCGCCGAAGTTCCTGTGACAAAAGGCAGTTCGGGTGTCTTGCTGCTGACAAAGGAAGAGTCCGTCCGCAAGCCGATGCAAGACTGCATCCGTTGCGCCAAATGTGTGAATGTCTGCCCGATGGGACTGAATCCGGCTTTCCTGATGAAGTTTACCGTGTATAAGGATTGGGACAAGGCGGAAGCGGGCTACATCCAGGACTGCATCGAATGCGGCTCCTGTAGCTACACCTGCCCGGCCAATCGTCCGTTGCTGGACCAGATCCGTTTGGGCAAGGGGAAAGTAATGGGTATTATTCGTGCAAGAAAGTCATAAAACAAAGAGCAATATGGAAAACAAATTATACGTATCGCCTTCGCCCCACATTCATGGTGGCGACAGCATAAGCAAAAATATGTACGGTGTGCTGATTGCCCTTGTTCCGGCTTTTCTGGTATCACTTTACTTCTTCGGACTGGGTGCGCTGATCGTGACCGTCGTCTCGGTTTTCTTCTGCGTCCTGTTCGAATATCTGATTCAGAAGTTCCTGATGAAAAAGGAACCGACCATCTGCGACGGTTCGGCTATCCTGACCGGCGTATTGCTGGCTTTCAACCTGCCGTCGAATCTGCCGGTATGGATCATCGCTATCGGCGCACTGGCCGCAATCGGCATCGGTAAGATGTCATTCGGCGGACTGGGTAACAACATCTTCAACCCGGCGCTGACAGGACGTATCTTCCTGCTGATCTCTTTCCCGGCACAGATGACTACGTGGCCGGTTGTCGGACAACTGACTTCCTATACAGATGCCACGACGGGTGCAACCGTCCTGTCATTGATGAACGAGGGAGCACTCGACAAGATGCCGACACTCAGCGATATGCTGGTCGGTAATATGGGCGGTAGCCTGGGTGAAGTCAGTGCGATCGCACTGCTGTTGGGTATGTGCTATATGTTATGGAAGAAGATCATCACCTGGCATGTTCCGGTGTCTATTTTCGCCACGGTATTTGTATTCACCGGTATCATGCATCTGGTGAACCCGGTTCAATATGCAAGCCCGTTCGTCCATCTGCTGTCCGGCGGTCTCATGTTGGGAGCTATCTTTATGGCGACCGACTATGTGACTTCACCAATGAGCAAGAGCGGGATGATCGTTTACGGTGTCGGCATTGGTATCCTGACAACGGTGATCCGTCTGTTCGGTTCTTATCCCGAAGGTATGTCATTTGCCATCTTCATCATGAATGGAGTTACTCCGCTAATCAACAGTTATATGAAACCTAAACATTTCGGAGGAAAATAAGCATGGCAAAACTAAAATCAACATTACCCAATATGTTCCTTTCGCTCACAGTCATCTGTGTCGTGGCAGGAGCCATATTAGCAGGTGTGAATATGTACACCACCGGTCCGATTGCCGCCACCAAAGCCGCTGCGCTGGAAGAAGCGATCAAAGCAGTCACGCCGGATTTCGATAACAAACCTTCGGAAGAAGCCTACATGGCTGTTACGGCTGACGGCGATTCACTGAAGATATACCCGGCCACCAAAGACGGTAAATTCGTAGGTGCCGCCGTAGAAAGCAACACCAAGAAAGGCTTTAGCGGCGAGATCAAAGTAATCGTCGGTTTCGATGCCGCCGGAAAGCTGCTGAACTACTCCGTACTGCAACATGCCGAGACTCCGGGTCTGGGTGCCAAGATGCAGGAATGGTTCCGGGCGGACAAGAACCACCAGAGTGTACTGGGACGTAACCTGGCCGACGGTCAGTTGAAAGTGTCCAAGGACGGTGGCGATGTAGACGCTATCACAGCCGCCACGATCACCAGCCGCGCATTCCTGAACGCCGTGAACCGTGCCTACAGCGCATTCTCCGGTGCCGACGGACTGACCGGAGCTACCACTTCATCCGATAACACAACTAAAGAGGGAGGAAACGACAATGAGTAATCTGAAAATATTGATGAACGGTATCGTCAAAGAGAACCCGACATTCGTACTGCTTTTGGGTATGTGTCCGACGTTAGGAACCACCTCTTCAGCACTGAACGGTATGAGTATGGGGCTTGCCACCATGTTCGTGCTGGTCTGTTCCAACATTGTGATTTCCGCATTGAAGAACCTGATTCCCGATATGGTGCGTATTCCGGCTTTCATCGTCGTGATCGCAACATTCGTAACAGTTGTCCAGATGTGTATGGAAGCTTTCGTGCCGGCCTTGTATGCCAGCTTGGGCTTGTTCATTCCGTTGATCGTTGTAAACTGTATCGTGCTGGGGCGTGCCGAAGCGTTCGCTGCCAAGAACGGCATTATCCCTTCAGCATTCGACGGATTGGGAATGGGGTTGGGCTTTACCCTGGCTCTGACATTGCTGGGCGCGGCCCGCGAATTGTTAGGAACAGGCAAACTGTTCAGCTTGACACTGATGCCCGAAGAATACGGTTCGCTGATCTTCGTACTGGCCCCGGGCGCCTTTATCGCATTAGGTTATCTGGTCGCTATTGTAAACAAACTGCGTAAAGCTTAAAAACCGAATGATATGGAATATATATTGATCTTTATCGCCGCCGTCTTCGTAAACAACGTTGTACTGGCACAATTCCTGGGTATCTGTCCGTTCCTGGGCGTATCCAAGAAGGTGGAAACGGCAGCCGGCATGGGTGCAGCCGTGACTTTCGTATTGACGATCGCTACCATTGTGACGTTCCTCATACAGAAATATGTTCTGGATGCATTCGGACTGGGCTTTATGCAGACCATCAGCTTCATCCTGGTCATTGCCGCTTTGGTACAGATGGTGGAAATCATCCTGAAAAAGGTATCACCGGCTCTCTACCAAGCGCTTGGGGTGTTCCTCCCGTTGATCACGACCAACTGTTGTATCCTGGGTGTAGCCATCCTCGTAATTCAAAAAGAATATAATTTATTGGAATCTGTTGTATATGCAATCTCTACTGCTATTGGATTTGCGTTAGCTTTGATTATCTTTGCAGGTGTCAGAGAACAATTGGCAATGACAAAAGTTCCCGACGGCATGAAAGGCACTCCCATCGCCCTTATCACAGCAGGCTTGCTGGCAATGGCATTCATGGGATTTTCCGGGATTGTGTAATTACTAATCTAAATAAAAAAGGAAGATGAAACAGAAGATTTTAGTAGCAGGTGGAACTGGTTACATCGGATCACACACCACAGTAGAATTGCAGAATGCAGGCTACGAAGTAGTCATTATCGACGACCTCTCTAACTCCAATATAGAAGTATTGGACGGTATCGAACGCATCACAGGCATCCGTCCTGAATTCATCAAGCTGGACCTGAAAGATAAAGAAGCAACCCGCGAAGCGTTGAAAGCCCATCCGGGAATCAAAGGTATCATCCTGTTCGCCGCCAGCAAAGCAGTGGGCGAATCCGTACAACAGCCGTTGAAATACTACCGTAACAATGTCGTTACGTTGGTCAACCTGCTGGAATTGATGCCGGAAGCCGGTATCGAAGGGATTGTGTTCTCTTCCTCCTGTACGGTTTACGGACAGCCTGATCCGGAAAATCTGCCTGTAACAGAGGACGCACCGATCAAACCGGCTACCTCTCCTTACGGAAACACAAAGCAGATCAACGAAGAGATCATCCGCGACACGATCCACGCAGGCGCACCTTTCAAGAGTATTATCTTGCGTTACTTCAACCCGATCGGAGCACATCCGACGGCAGAGATCGGTGAATTGCCTAACGGCGTTCCGCAGAACCTGATTCCTTACCTGACACAGACCGCTATGGGTATCCGCAAAGAGTTAAGCGTATTCGGTGACGATTACGACACACCTGACGGCTCTTGTATCCGCGACTATATCAACGTTGTAGACCTGGCTAAGGCCCACGTAATCGCAATGGACCGTATGTTAGGAGGCAAGTCGCTGGCTAATGTGGAAATCTTCAACCTCGGAACCGGTAACGGCGTTTCCGTATTGGAACTGATCAACACATTCGAAGCTGCCACCGGCGTAAAAGTACCGCACAAGATCGTAGGCCGTCGCGAAGGCGATATCGAAAAAGTTTGGGCAAACCCCGAACATGCCAACAAGGTATTGGGCTGGAAAGCAACGGAAACACTTGCCGACACATTGGCTTCCGCCTGGAAATGGCAGCTGAAGCTGCGTGAACGCGGTATCATGTAATAGATTTTACATACATAATTTAAAATGCCGGAAAGAGCTTCGCAGTTCCTTCCGGCATTTTTTTCCTCTTCCCGGCTTCTGTATTTGGCAAATTTGAATCAAATATTCTTACAACTGTATCTGTATAAGCAAACGGGAAGGTCCTGATTTGCCAAGATCGCCTGAGAAATGGTATTGCAGTACTTCATGGGGTTATAGTTCCGTAAAGGAATGAATAACCCGGCAGATAGAATAGACGATACGGGATGTGTACTACTTCCATACCTACCCGCTATTCATGTTACAGCCGTGAAACAAAAGAAATCCAACTGTAACATAGAAGGAAGACAGTTGTGACATAGAAAGAATACAGCCGTAACATACAATAGAGGACCGAGTTTATCTGTTATTGATTCATTATTTGCCAGAACTGAAACAATAAATGATGATTTATCGGTGCGTCGCTATGTTTATATTACCGGACGCAGATTTCGCAGACGACGCAGACGAACGCAGATCATTTATTGTTTTAAAAGAAAATAAGTCTGCGTTCTTCTGCGTAATCTGCGCCCGGTAAATACGGGCAAACACACCGTTAAATCATCATTTACTGGTTCATTATTTCTTAGATACGGATATCTATCAAACAGGTCGCAACTTATAAGGACGGTGAATATATCGAAAGACGGCTAATGCGGTTGAATAATAAAGCCTTTTACACAGCCATATATATATTTTATCTATCTTTGCATCGTTTTTGCTTACAGATAAATTGAGGAGACACAAAAAGAGAATGATACAAGTAGACAATAAGGGAACGAGGGCCGGTGCAAACCCATTGGCAAACCACCAATATCTTATGAACACTATCCGGACCATCTATTTGGAAGACGGGAGTGTCGAAACACAGAAAGATTGTATGCACCCTGAACTGGAAAACACCAGACAGGATTACACCAGCCTTATCAACATACTGAGAAAAGACGTCTATCCTCCGGACCGTAACCTATGGGACGAAACGGTTTCACTGGATGCTTTTCATCAAATGATAACAGAAGGATGCTTCCATAAGGCATTCGATATGCGTTTCTGCAATGAACTTTTCGGTTTCGAATGGCGCGAAGCCTTTATCGATATCCTTGTCGATGAAGAAGGCGTGCCGGACAGGGTTGTCCTGCTCAGTCGCAATGTCAACGATTTCAGAAAATCACAAATCATTGAAACAGCCGTACAGTCAGAATACGATTATGTGATTTATATCGAAGCTTCGAAAAACAATTATGTCATGTACACTTCCGGTTCGGGAAGCGACAGCCCCCCTCCCATCGCCAGCAGCGATTACGACGGTGTGGTAGCCGAATACAACCGCCAGTATATGGCACCGGAATTGTGTGAGGAAATGACCCGAAAGCTAAGTATAGCCCATGTGGATCCAATATTACGGCAATACGGTGAATACACAGTCTACGGCACCATGATAGAAAACGGCGTGAACCGGGAAAAGAAAATGCGGTTCAGCTATTTCGACAAGGAAAAGAACATCTGGCTGATGACCCGGACCGATATAACGGAAATCAAGGAAGAAAGAAAGCAGAAGCAACTGCTGCAGGAAGCCTTGGAAAGCGCAACGGCTGCCAATCGTGCCAAATCCGATTTCCTGTCACGAATGAGTCACGACGTACGCACACCCATTAATGCCATTGTGGGCATGACGGCGATAGCCAGCCTGCACATGGATGACCAGAACCGCATAGCCGACTGTCTGAAAAAAATAACCATATCCTCCAAACTTCTGTTGAATCTGATTAACGAAGTCCTGGATATGTCGAAGTTAGAAAGCGGCAAGATCATGTTGACGGAGGAGTCATTCAAACTCGATGAATTGCTGGACAGCTTATTCATAATGGTACAGCAAGCCTTTGAGGAAAAGAATCAAAAATTACTCATACATGTTACCAAGGTAAAGCATGAATGCCTGATAGGCGACGTACAGCGCATACAGCAGGCTTTACTGAACATGTTGACCAACGCAATCAAATATACCCCGGAAGGCGGGCAGATACAACTATCGGTAAAAGAGAAACCTTCCGTCTATAACGGTTATGGACAATTCGAAATAGCAGTCTCGGATAACGGAATAGGTATGAAACCCGATTTCCTGGAAAAAGTATTCGAACCATTCGAACGCTCGAACGACACAGCTACCCGGAATATCCAAGGCACAGGCCTCGGCATGGCCATCAGCCGGCATATCGCCCAGATGATGAACGGAGATATCCATGTGGAAAGCGAATATGGAAAAGGCTCCACGTTTACCATGGATATTCACATCAAACTGGGAGGCGCAGATGAATACACTAACGACATATTGGTCGACTTGCCTGTATTGGTCGTGGATGACGACGATATCTCCTGCGAGATAGCCTGTGAAAACCTGTCTGAGCTGGGAATGAAACCGGAATGGGTTCTTTCCGGACAGGATGCCGTACAGAAGATCATTGACGGGAACAGCTATTTCGCCATTATCATAGACTTGATGATGCCCGGCATGAACGGTATTGAAACGGCTTGTAAAATACGGGAATATGTGGGACCGGATGTCCCCATCATTATCATATCAGCCTACGATTACTCCGGCTACGAAATCGAAGCGTTGAAGGCTGGGGTCAACGGTTTCATCAGCAAACCTATCATGAAATCCAAACTGTTCCACTTGATGAAAAAGTTTGCGACGAACAAGAAAGATGAACAGGAGACCACGATTATTATCCCTTCTGTCATCACCTCTTTCCCCGGTAAACGGATATTGGTGGTGGAAGACAACGAACTGAATCGTGAGATCGCCTATGAATTGCTGAAAGAAACCCATGCTGAAGTCGAAACAGCCTGCGACGGCCAGGAAGCCGTAGACAAAGTCGCCGAATCCCCGGAAGGATATTACGATTTCATCATCATGGATATACAAATGCCTGTCATGGACGGACTCGAGGCGACGAAACAAATCCGCCATCTCGACCGTAAGGATATAAGGAATTTACCAATCATAGCCATGTCTGCCAACGCTTTTGCCGAAGACGTACGGCTTAGCTTGGAAGCCGGCATGAACGAACATATCCCCAAACCAATAGATATAGAAAGACTCTACAGCATCATGGGAAGATGGTTTCGCTAATGCGGACCAGCCGTTATTTCAACAGCGCATCGACAGCCGCCCGCCAATCTTCCCCATTCCGGGGTTGGTAGGTGGCAAAGCCGAGTGAACGTCCTACTTCAATATTACTTTTACCATCATCCACAAAAAGTGTTTCCGACGGGATGAGGCCGCTATCTTTGATCATATAATCAAAGATTCTCCGGTCGGGTTTTGTCACCCCTACTTCATATGACGTGTACATCCGGTCAAAATAGTCTCCGATCGGACGGCCTGCGGGAGTAAATCCGGTTGTCCGTGCCCATCCTTCCTGGATAATAGGGTTGGTATTGCTCAACAGATAGACATTGTAACGCTCACGGAGCGCCAACAGATAATCGAGCTTGTACTGAGGCGTATCGGCAATAAACCCCAGCCAGCCATGCCTGATATCTTCATAGGTAAGGTCTTTTCCCGTATGTTCGCGAAGTTTCCGGCAGAACTCATCGGCATCGATCGTTCCGTTCTCCACTTCCAGGAAAATACCTTTTTGCTCATAAGGATCGAGCAATTGTTCGGCATCCTCCACTCCTATCTCTTTAAAGCGCTGTACAGCCTGGCTATGGTCCAGATCGATCAAGACGCCTCCCAAATCGAATACTATATTTTTTATTGTTCCCATATTCATCCTCTTATTTCCACAAACTTACACAAAAGCCTCCGGATGAGCAAATAAAAAAGGCTGTATGCAAAGAGTCGCATACAGCCTTCAGTTTAATTTATTCGTTCACAAGGTCCGGACAGACCAGTAAGCCGAAGAACCCTGTTTATTCCAGCTTATGGATAACCAAACCTGAACGCAGTTTAGGTTCGAACCAGGTCGTCTTAGGAGGCATGATATTACCGGTATCGGCAATATCCATCAACTGTTTCATCGTAACGGGATAAAGGGCCAAAGCCACCTTCATCTCGCCACTGTCCACACGGTGTTTCAATTCTCCCAGACCGCGGATACCACCGACGAAGTCGATACGCTTGTCCGAACGAAGGTCTTTTATGCCTAAGATTTCATCCAGGATCAGATTGGAAGAGATCGTTACATCCAGTACTCCGATCGGATCACTGTCGTTATACGTGCCCTGCTTAGCGGTCAGCGAATACCATTTTCCACCCAAATAGAGCGAGAAGTTATGCAAAGCAGCAGGTTTATAAATATCCGTGCCTTTCTCTTCCACAATGAAGTTCTTACCCAACTTAGCCAGGAACTCTTCTTCCGACAAGCCGTTCAGGTCTTTTACCACCCGATTATAGTCGATAATGGTCAACTGGTTTGCCGGGAAGCAAACAGCCATAAAATAGTTATACTCTTCGTCTCCCTTATGAGCCGGGTTCTGTTTTGCTTTTTCAGCACCGACCAGAGCGGCGGCGGCAGAACGATGGTGGCCATCGGCAATATACAAGGAAGGCATCTCACCGAACAGTTCTGTAATGCGGGCGATATCGGCATCATCGTCAATAATCCAGAACGTATGTCCGAAGCCATCATCTTTTGCCACGAAATCATATTCCGGAGCGCGGGATGTATATTTGGCTACAATCCTGTCCAGTTCGGCATTATCGGGATAAGCAAAGAACACCGGTTCGATGTTGGCATTGTTCACACGTACATGCTTCATGCGGTCTTCCTCCTTGTCACGACGCGTCAGTTCGTGTTTCTTAATAATGCCATTCATATAATCGGGCACATAAGCGCCGACAACCAGACCGTATTGCGTTTTACCGTTCATTGTCTGGGCATATACATAGTAACACTCCTTCTTATCCTGAACCAGCCAGCCTTTTTCCTGGAACATGCTGAAATTTGCAGCAGCTTTCAGATAAACGGCAGGATCATGCTCATCCGTTCCGACCGGAAAGTCGATCTCCGGTTTGATGATATGATAGAGTGATTTCTCGTTTCCTTTCGCTTCTTCACGTGCTTCTGCCGAGTTCAACACATCATAAGGACGGGATGCAACCTGTTCAATTAAATCTTTCGGAGGGCGGATACCCTTAAAAGGTTTGATTCGTGCCATGGTATGATTCCTTTCTTTTACTTGTTAACGCGGAACTTTTCACATCCTTCTTTCAAGAAACCTTCGATCTGCTTAGCGGCAGCAATACCGGCATTGATATTGGCTTCGGCAGTCTGTGCACCCATCTTCTTTGGAGTGGAGAAATAGCGACCGGCAAACTTGGCGGCAAACTCTTCGTTGGCTGCCGGCATAATATCGGTCATATATTTCAGGTCCGTACGTTCTTCCATCAGCTTGATCAACTCAGCTTCGTTGATCACCTCCTTACGGGCCGTATTCACTAATAAACCGCCTTTCGGCATCTTGCCGACCAGAGCATAATTGATGGAATTCTTTGTCTCGGCTGTTGCCGGGATATGCAAAGAGACAACATCACAAGTTGCATAAAGCTCCTCTTGGGAAGCAACCGGCTTCACTCCATCCGCTTCGATAGCAGATGCCGGACAGAAAGCATCGAAAGCATAGATTTCCATACCGAAACCTTTTGCAATGCGAGCCACATTGCGGCCTACATTACCATACGCATGGATACCTAATTTCTTTCCTTTCAATTCTGTTCCGGAAGTACCGTTATAGAAATTACGGACAGCCATTACCATCATACCGAAAGCCAATTCGGCAACGGCATTCGAGTTTTGTCCCGGTGTATTCATCACGCAAACATTGTGGGCTGTTGCGGCAGCCAGGTCCACGTTGTCATAACCGGCTCCGGCACGTACCACGATCTTCAACTGTTTTGCTGCGTCCAAGACTTCGGCATCGATAATATCACTACGGATAATGATGGCATCCACATCTTTAACAGCTTCCAGCAGTTTTGCTTTTTCACCGTATTTCTCCAACAGGATCAGTTCGTCACCTGCACCTTCCACGACTTCGCGGATACCTTTCACAGCTACCGCTGCGAAAGGTTTATCTGTTGCTACTAATATCTTTGCCATAATTAATGCTTTCTTTCAAATTCTTTCATACATGCGATCAAAGCCTCAACGCTGCTCTTCGGCATTGCGTTATACAAAGAAGCGCGGAAACCGCCTACAGAACGGTGCCCCTTGATTCCGACCATACCGGCGGCAGTTGCAAATTTGCTGAATTCGTCTTCCAGTTCCTTGTATTCGTCGTTCATGATGAAACATACGTTCATGATGGAACGGTCTTCTACGGCTACCGTACCTTTGAACAATTTGTTACGGTCGATTTCGTCATACAGGATAGCTGCATTTTCCATATCCTTCTTTTCCATAGCAGCGATACCGCCCTGTTCCTTATACCATTTCAAGGTCTGCAAAGCAGCGTAGATAGGCAATACGGGAGGAGTGTTGAACATGGAATCCTTTTTGATATGCGTGTTGTAATTCAGCATAGTCGGTATCGGACGATCCACATGTCCCAAAGCGTCCTGACGTACGATCACCAGCGTTACACCGGCAGGAGCCAGATTCTTCTGTGCACCGGCATAAATAATATCATACTTGGAAATATCGATCGGACGGGAGAAAATATCAGACGACATATCACATACCAACGGAACCTTTACGTCCGGATCCTTACGTGTTTCCGTACCATAAATAGTATTATTGGATGTATAATGGAAATAATCGGAATCTTCTGCAATCGTATAATCTTTAGGAATATACGTATAGTTCGCATCCTTTGAGGAGGCAACTACGTCCACTTCGCCGAACAACTTTGCTTCCTTGATCGCATTGGATGCCCACGTTCCGGTATCAATGTAAGAAGCTTTCTTCTTTAAAAGGTTGTAAGGCACCATACAGAACTGCAGACTGGCGCCGCCGCCCAAAAAGACTACTTCGTAGCCGGCAGGAACATCCAGTAACTCTTTGATTAATGCACGCGCTTCGTCATTTACGGCAACAAATTCTTTACTTCTGTGGGAGATTTCAAGAAGGGATAAATCCATACCCGCAAAGTTCTCTACAGCTGCAGCCGTATTTTTAATTGTAAACTCGCTCAAGATAGAGGGACCTGCATAAAAATTGTGCTTCTTCATACCAATGTCTTTTTAATGTTATATAATTCAAGTAACTAATTTCCCAAAAACAGACGGCTAATGTACAAATTAAATTGAAAACCTTAGTACCGATTACCCCACAAACGTCTCATCTGTTCGATCAGTTTGTGTTCGGCCGGATTTTCCTGTCCTTTCCACAGCCGTTCGTTCAAAATCTCTTTTGGAAGGAACTCCTGCTTGACAAAATGATTTTCATAATCATGCGCATATTTGTAGTCTTTCCCGTAATTCAATTCAGCCATCAGTTTAGTCGGCGCATTACGCAAATGAAGGGGAACAGGAAGGTTTCCCGTGCGATTCACCAGTTCCAACGCGTCATTGATCGCCATATAAGCCGAATTACTTTTAGGGCTGCATGCCAGATAGACAGTCGTTTCCGCTAAAATAATCCGTCCTTCGGGCCAGCCGATTTTCTTTAAGGCTTCAAAACAAGCATTTGCCAACAATAGAGCATTCGGATTCGCTAATCCGATATCTTCCGATGCTGAAATAACCAGACGACGGGCTATAAATTCCGGATCTTCCCCACCGGCCACCATACGTGCCAGCCAGTAAACAGCCGCATCCGGATCACTTCCCCTGATGGATTTGATGAAAGCGGATATAATGTCATAATGCATCTCTCCTCCTTTATCGTACGCCGCCGGATTCTCCTGCAAGCGTTCCACCACCTTCTCATCCGTTATTTCAATCTTTTCATTACCTTCTTCCGCAGCTACTACAAGCTCCAGGATATTCAGCAATTTCCGGGCGTCACCTCCGGAATAGCGCAACACGGCGTCCGTTTCAGTCAGCACGATGTTCATATCCTTCAGCACCACATCCTCCGTAACCGCCTTATTTAACAGAGTCAGCAAATCGTCCTTTTCCAAGGATTTCAACACATATACCTGGCAACGTGAAAGCAACGGACGGATCACCTCGAATGAAGGATTCTCCGTTGTAGCTCCAATCAATGTGACCACCCCTGTCTCTACCGCATTCAGCAGGGAATCCTGCTGCGACTTGCTGAAACGATGTATTTCATCTATAAACAGGATCGGTGAAACGGTATTGAAAAAACGATTACTCTTTGCTTTTTCTATCACTTCACGCACATCCTTCACGCCTGAACTGATTGCGCTCAATGTATAGAACGGTGCTTCCAGCTTATTTGAAATAATCTGCGCCAGCGTTGTCTTTCCAACACCCGGAGGTCCCCACAATATAAAAGAAGGGACACGTCCCGCATCAATCATCTTTCTTAGAACAGCCCCCGGACCCACCAGGTGTTTCTGTCCAATATAATCGTCCAACGTTTTCGGACGTAACCTCTCTGCTAACGGTTGACTCATCATGTTGGCAAAAGTCGTATATTTTATTTACTTTTCAAAGTATAAACGCCGTAAAAATTCAAGATAATTTTGATGTTTGACAGCAGAAAAATATGATAAAAAGTAAGCACACACAGCAACACACCACGTGCGCGAGCACAAAATACTATCAATTTGTCAAAAATAAGATCCATTTCAGGCTAAAAACGCCTTGTTCCCGCACTTGACGTGAGACAGCAAAAAAGCAAGCCTTATCCAAGTTCGTGATTATGCGGCCAAGCTTAATGCAACCCCGCTTCAAGCGCGGGAACAGGCTACTTCAGACTGATATTTTCCAGATCACGGATTACAGTCATATCCATAATATCGCTATAAATCTCCGTCGTCCTTACACTTTTATGCCCCAACAGCTTCTGAACCGTCGTGATATTCGCCCCATTATACAATAACAAGGTCGCATTTGTATGACGCGCCATATGAAAAGACAGGTTTTTATCTACTTCCGCCAATCGGCAGATACGCTTCAATTGCTTATTCACATTCGAGTTAGCCGAAGCGGATACGCCAAACAGAGTCTTGGAATAACGCCTGCGGTAGCGTTCATAAATGGCAAGCGCCTTTCCGTCAAACAATAAGAATCAAGGCAAACGGACATTCACGTCTGTTTTTACAGAAGAATAAACCAACCATAATTTGTCATCGATCAAATGAAAATTATCCGGTGTGATATTCACGATATCGGAAAAACGAAGCCCGGTGTAACAACTAAACAGAAACATATCGAGTGTCCGCCTGAGTGTTCGTTGCAATTTAGAGGCAGCTTTCTCCAACAATCCCAACTCCTCCGGAGTAAGATGACCACGCTTGCTTTCCATATATTTAATCTTATACTTGCGAAACGGGTATCTCTGCAAATCAAACAAATCCTTATTTATAGCCAGATTGACATATCTTTTCAAATGCTTCATATGCTTGGCTATCGTATTCCTGTGGTAGCTGTGTTCGAGAAGAAAATGCTCGAAGTCACAAAGGAAATTAAATGTAAGATCATCAAAAGCCACCTCCGGCTGAAACTGGCATAACACCTGTAAAGTCGAGAGATGGTTTTTCAACGTCGACAACCTGAGATTACTATGTTCAATCTCATTTTTCATAAAAGAAATAAAAGAAGAAGAATCATAATCACCCCTTTCCCTCAAATATTTCAAAGAAAACGGGCGTCCGCTCTGGATCATATCCAATTCGATCCGCTCCAAATAAGAAATATAATCTTTAATGTACTGATTAAGTTCATCCATATTAGGATGATTTCTTACAGTTTTCCGCTTGCTATCCCACTGAGTGGGCTTCACATAGATTTTTGTTGAAAAATACTTTTTTTGCCTGTTCAGATAGGCTTCTACCTGAATCAAAGCTTTTCCTTCCGCATTCAATCTTTTTTTCCGATTGAACACCAGATTGTAAATAACTTTTTCCATAATACACATTATTTTCTGAATGAGAACACGAAGGAACAATAATAAGTTCTTTCTTTCGTATGAGACAAACTAAAAGTTTGTTATATTTTGTGTATCAATAGAATATATATTCGTCAAAAACAGTAGTACTAAATTAACATTAGGGCATAAAAAAGAGGCGTACCGTGTCATCGGCACACCTCTTCTTCCTATTTTTAAATATTATTTAATCTTCAACTTTGCCCTGTCGACAGCCCTACTGTCGGGCTGTCATAACCAGAAATTCTCAATAACCCGGATTCTGCTGTTTGGCAATATTTGGGTTTGCGTTAGTTTCACTTACCGGAATCGGCAGGATTGCACGGTAATAAGTACGGTCAAATTTCTGAGATTCAGGGTCCAGAGAATAGTGGAAGCCTTTGTCTGATTCGCTTGTATAGCGAACAATCGTTTCGTTATTTCTCATCGCATCGAAGAAACGCTGTCCTTCACCAACCAACTCTTTGCGACGTTCGATAATGATACGGGCCAGAGTTGCGTCAGCATCTGCAATTGTTGCGGCATTCGGATTTGCTCTCTTTACAATCTCATTCAGATATTTTGCGGCAGTTGCATTATCACCGGTCTTGGCTGCTGCTTCTGCTGCATTCAGATAAACTTCAGACAAGCGGATGACGGGCAGGTTATTCAGACGCATATCTCCGGATTTGTCTGCCGGAAACTTATTCACGAATACTCTCGTTTCTCCGTATATCTTGGCCAGATCTTCGTCAAACCGCACAGGCAAGATAACGCCGTTACGAACGTCATTCGGATCTTGTCCCAGCATATCGCTGAACGTCTTTGTTACGATAGCATCAGCGTAGCCATCTTCATTGTACAGGTAAGCAATGCCTTCGCGATCGCCCCAGTCATCAGAACTTTCGTTGATAATTTCGAACAACATCTCATTTGTATGAGCACCATTATCTTTGTTCCAGGCATCGACATATTCAGTGTTCTTCCATAAAGAGTATGGAGAATTCTTGATTACATCTTCCGCCAGTTCCAAAGCTTCCTTATTTTTGTTCATGGTCAGATAGACTCTGGAGAGAAGGGCTTTTGCCGTCCATTCCGTAATATATCCGTTATTTTTTCCTGTTTCCATGAAGCCGCTTCCGATTGCTTCCGTGATGTCTTTAACGACTTGTGTGTATACTTCAGCAACAGTGTTACGAGTCGGCAACTGATCACTTTCTAACGGTTGCAACATAACAGGAACACCCAATGAAGCACCTTCGTCTGCCGTATAAGGAAGACCGTAGATTCTGACAAGGTCGAAATGTACAAGGGCACGAACGACTTTTGCTTCTGCATAGATCATGCCGATTTCTTCCTCACTGGCATCAGTTACCTTCTTATTGTCGATCGCTTCGATCAGACGGTTTGCACGACGGATAACGTTGTAAGGAATGTTCCACATATTAGGAGCGTTGTCCACCGTATATCTCATTTCGTAGCATGAAGAAGAGCGCATACCCTGATCTCTGGCTTGCATATCGTCTCCACGAACATCACCGTAATAGAACATACGGGCAGCATAGTAACTATTATATGTGGAGTTTCCCTGCAAGCCGTCATACATACCAAAGTAAGCCGTAACAGCATCACTATAGTTTGTTATAGCCTGAGAGCTTTCAATACCGTCAGACGGCTCACGATCCAGCCAATCGTTTCCACAGGCCGTGAATGTCAAAACAGCCAGTGCCAATGTGAATGATTTATATATCTTTTTCATATTGTTCTTATGATTTGTTTAAAATTAGAAACCAAGTTCGATACCAAAAGTTACGGTTCTGAGAGACGGAGTTTCGAATGTGCAAAGCCCGTCTACAGGAACTTCAGGATCAACATAAAGATCTTTGGATTTCCATGTCAGCAGGTTATTACCGGAGATATAGGCTCTCAGTTTTTCGATGCCTGCTTTTCTAATCCAATTCTGCGGTAAAGTGAAACCAACAGTCATGTTTTTCAGACGCAGATGGTTGGTTGACATCATCCATCTTGAAGACTGAATGTTTTTGTTGCCATAAGCAAACTGCGGTAATTTTGCATTGTCACCCGGTTTCTGCCATGTATCTTCCATCTTATAATAAGACGGAACATTACCTAAATAGTTATATGTACCGCCATTGCTCTGCAACCAAGTTGCATAATCGTAGGCATGTCCACCTAAAGCATAAGTCAATGTAAAATTGAAATCGATAAACTTCCAACCGATGTAGTTTGTCAAACCACCCTGTACTTTCGGATCCACGTTACCAATAATCACTTTATTAGCCAGAGCCGAGTTCGTAGTAGTTTCACGGCTACCATCTTTATTTATATAATACAATTCTTTACCGGTTTCAGAATCAACACCCGCGTATTCGTATGCATAGAAAGAATAGTAAGGTTCACCCACTTTGTGAATCAATGGACCGCTGATAACCTGATCTTGTTCACCATTCAGCTTAGTCAACGTATTTTTGTTATGTCCCAGGTTCAAAGAAGTTGTCCAGGTTAACTCTCCATTCTGGACGTTGGTAGACTTGATTTCCAATTCGAAACCACGGTTTCTCATAGAACCGACGTTCAGCAGCTTAGAAGCAGTGCCGTTGCCGTCTATAATACCTAAAGCAGCGGAAATCGGTTTATCCATGATCAAATCTTTGGTATCGCGGTTATACCATTCTGCAGAAATTGAAACCCTGTTGAATAGAGTCACATCCAAACCGACGTTTGTAGCATGGTTCTTTTCCCATTTCAAATCATTATTGAAGAATGTAGATTCTGCAGAACCACCGAAGCCATTGTAGTTATAACCATATTGGAACAAACCCATATATGCATAATAATCAGAAGGCTGAGTACCATTCAAACCATAAGACACACGAATCTTCGCATCGCTGATAATGTCAGACAAAGATTCCATAAACGCTTCACGTGAAAGTCTCCATGATCCGGATACAGACCAGAAATCTCCCCAACGGCTATCACGTGATAAACGAGAACTGCCGTCACGACGGTAGCTGGCGCTGGCATAATATCTGCTGTCGAAATCATAATTGAGGCGTCCCAGATAGGAAACCATGCGATACCCTTTTTTCAAGCTTGAAGAACGAGTCAGACCTGCATTTGCAATCTCTTCTTTATAAGAAGGATATTGAGAACCGTTAGAGTAAGTATAATCCAATTCGTAATCTTCCGTCTCATAACCTAACAGAATATCCAGATTATGTTTCTCTGCGATAGTCTTGTTATAAGTCAACTGAGTCTGCGTATTGAACTTGCTACGGTTCTGCATATAGCGCTGGTAAACACCTTTAGCAGTACGTCCGTCATTAGAACGCGGATCCCACCATGCACGGCTGTTACTCTGGTTGAAGTCATAACTCAAAACTTCCTTGATATTCAGATTATCCCAAATATTCCAAGTTGCGGCAACCGAACCTAAGAAGCGGTTTACTTTATTCTTGTTATAGTTATAAGTGGCTGTTTGCAGCGGGTTAGCACCGTTCAGAGCCGGGAATTTAGTAGACCATGTCCCATCTTCGTTATACGGGAAAGTAGAAGGTGAAGCCGTCATAGCCAAACACATAATCGGGCTGGCGAAACTGGTACCTTCATTGTTTACATCCTGTGTAGACAATGAATACAATGAATTAGCTTCCAGAGTAATGCGTCCTGTTTTATGAGTCAGGTTTGCACGTCCTGTTACGCGTTCATAAGCAGATTGCAGAGTGATACCATCTTGTTTTGCATAAGATAATGAAGAATAGAACTTCGTTTTGTCATTACCTCCTTGAGCATTCACTTCATAATTCTGATGTGAACCGTTACGGAACAAAACGTCTTTCCAGTTCGTATATCCACTCCAAGGCTCTGCGGCATAAGAATCGATATTCCTGTCTGCCAAAGATGTGGCGGCAGTTTCATCCATACCACTGTTTAATCCGTAGTTTTTGAAACCCATATACAGAATATCACGTCTGTCGGCACCATTCAAGATCGGACGGTAATCGATAGCCATGTTTGAGAAACCCCAGTCAGCTCTGGCCGTAAATTTAGTTTTACCGGCCATACCTTTTTTAGTAGTAATTACGATTACACCGTTTGCAGCACGTGAACCATAAAGAGAAGCAGCTGCTGCATCCTTGATAACCGTCATCGATTCGATGTCGTTACTATTCAAATTGGAAAGCATACTTGTTCCAGCATCGTCGTAGCTGAAGCCGTTACTGTTACCAGTCATCATCGGAACTCCGTCGATAACATAAAGAGGGTCGTTACTTGCATTGATAGAACCCATACCACGAATGCGGACAGATTCCACAGCACCCGGCTGTCCGGATGTAGAAGTGATCTGAACACCAGAAACAGCACCTGCCAATTTAGACTGTACGCTTAATGACGGTACATCTTGTAACTTCTCCGTAGTAACACTTGATGCGGCACCTGTAAATGATGATTTTTTAAAGTTACCATAACCTGTCACCACCACTTCGTCCAATAATTCCACATCAGAACTTAATTCGATGTGCAAAACCGGTTTTACACCGATTTCCAAGGCCTTCATTCCTACGAAGGAAACTACCAGAGTCTTTGCAGAACTATGTTTTGGATTAATTTGCTAATAATCAGCGCGTTATTAAACCTTACAATATTAATTTGATTCAAAACAACAAAAATGATAAAAGGATATAGACACGATGTTATATTAATTGATTTTCAAGTGATTAGTCAGCAATATGGAATTAATCGCTCCCATACAATAGTCTATATAAATTGAACTATTATTCTACCAGATTCTTGTTGAACGAGTCGTATGAAAAACTATTAAAAAATGAAATGAGTTAATTTGAAATCGATTGATTCCAAATTAACTCATTTCGAGATTTATGTACTATTATCTACTTGCTCTTACTTGTGACTCATCTTGACATATTGGTCTCCGAAAGTCCCTGCATTACAGATTGCGCTGTACGTATTGATGTTCAGGAAACCACCTTTGGCAGTAAACTGACCAGAAACAGTCTCACCTCCATCTTTCTCTTCAATCCAAACATCGCCATAAGAGGGATGGACACCGATTATTTGCATGGTTGGAATTGAGATTTTACCTGTGGCAGGATCATAAGTCGCATCAATAGTTTCGCCACCCTCCCAAAGATTTGTGATCTTAATATCTGTTGTACTGCCTGCTACAAATTCGACAGCCACCTCGTATTCACCAGCTTCCGAATCGTCTTTTGCACTGTATTCTACTGCCAAATAAGTACCGTTCAAGTCGAATACTGGCGCAACAGGTGTCATGACAGAGGCTGCTTCGCTTACTTTTGTTCCATCAATTGTGTAGGCGTAGCTACGTACATAGAAAGTTGAGGCATCTGCCAAATCCGTAATTGTTGTGTTGAAAGAAGTCGCTACTTCTTTAGCAGTATAAGTAGTATAAGTAGTGAAGTCGGCAGAAGAAGAAAGCATAAAACCTACTTCCAATACACCTTCAACATCACTTACAGCTCCATTAGCTGAAACCTTTGAAAAACTTACAGCAGAAACATCATTTATGGAAGCTGTTACATTACTGTTCTGTGCATGTTGAGCATCGATGCTTGACTTGCTATCCATCTCGTCATAACAACTTGTTACTCCGATAGCCAATGCAAGACAGGAAATTAATGTTTTGAATATATTTTTCATCTTACTTTATTCTTTAAAGATTAGGGATTCTGATCGTCTTCGGAGATCAATTTATTTTCTTGGATTTCAGACAAAGGAATCTGATAGATCCATCTTACATCCTGTGCATCTACTTTTATGTCGTAGCTTGGCAAATGATTGTTGCCTGCGTAAGTACGGTCGATACCTTTGTTCAGACGTTTCAAGTCATAGTAAGAGAAACCTTCACCCCACAACTCGATACGACGCTGCAAGTAAATATCTTCAACTGTTACAGAAGCCCTGTTCCAGCTTGGCTGACGTTTGCTCATCAATACTTTCAATACTTCAGCGGCTTTTGCACCCTGATTCAGATGTGCATAAGCTTCAGCTTCGATCAATACCATTTCGGCAGCACGCATATACATATAGTTTTCTGTCCAGTCGCTTATGTGTCCGAATTTAATATTTGCATAAGGCAACCGTGCTGCTTTTGTGGGTTGGCTTGCATCTCCTTCCGATCCGTTGAATAATTTCTTACGAGCATCGTCATCCGGAATCTGAGAGTATAATTGGGCATCGATCAGACGTGGTGCGTATCCAGCACCGGCATATCCCGGAGCAATATTGGAGATCATGGAGAAGAAAGAGGCGAATGTTGTTTGTGTTTCTGTGGTATGAGCAAATCCCCACATCCATTCTGCGTTGTTTACAGTCACAAAACCGTCATACAAGCCTGATGCATTTGACTCCATGATTGGATAGTTTGAACGAGCTTTGTTAGCTGCAGCTGCCGCCTTTTCCCATTGCTGGCTCAGTAAATAGTAGCGGGCCAGGAAACCGTTGGCAACGCTGGCGTCAACATAGTTTTTGGAAGGGCGTGTATAGCCTTCTTCCAGGAATTCAACAGCCTTTATCAAGTCACTTTCAATCTGTGCGAATACGACACCTACGGTATTACGTCCTTTTGCCTCTGCAATTTCTTCTTCTGTTTTGCCATCTGCAGCTATATATATCAATGGTACACCCGGAGCATCTGAGTTGATATTGCCAGAGGCGTCTACCGTGAATTGATATAACTGGATCAAGTGCATATAAGAAAGACCGCGAATTGCAAAAGCCTGACCTAACAAGCCTTTTTGAGAAACCGTTTCACCGCCTTCCGGATACAAACTGATGATTTCGTTTGCTTTCGCAATCATCGTATAGAAGTTTGTCCAATGGCATTTTGTACGGCGGAAACTTTCCAGACGGTTATCCAACTGGTAGTCGTAGTTGAACCAGTGGGAGCCACCCATGCAAATGTCCTGCCCCATCATGTCGGTGGCATGTAAAGAGCCCATATAACCGAAGTCATCGTGTGCGTTACTGTTTGTCTGGTTAGAAGCAACCATCCATGACCACATACCGTTCAGGAATACGTCCGGATTTTTGCTGGCTGCTTCACCGGCTGCATCTGTATCCAAATATTCCGTATATTCGGTGTCAAAGAATGAATCGCCGCAGGAAGTCAAACCTGTCAATACGATCATACTTGCTACGATATATTTTGTAAATTTCATATTTGTCTGTATTTAATATTGTCTGTATAAATTAGAATGTCAGGTTCAAACCGATAGAGTAGGCGCTGAGTGCAGAATAAGCAAAGTTAGTGTCTCCGTTAAAGTACAAGCGCGGATCCAATCCTTTACGTTTTGATTGCAGCCAGATGTTGTCACCTGTCAGGTACACACGCAACTTTTCAATACCGGCTTTTTTCATGATATTTGTTGGCAATGAGTAGCCCAGTGTGATGTTACGCAAGCTGAAATAAGAAGCCTTTGTCAAAAAGAAATCTACATAGTTACCATTGTTGATAGACTGGTCGGAAACCTGATAGCCCAATGCCGGAATGTTCGTATTTGTATTAGCTGGAGTCCAACGGTTGAACATATCTTTGTGGAAGTTCTGACCAGCATCGCCCGGATTCATTAAACCTGCATATGAACTGTCATAAACATAACCGCCCAATTGGAATGCAGTTTGGACTGTCAAATCAAATCCATACGCTTCGAATGTGGTAGAAAGACCACCGACTAACTTCGGAATAGAGCTTTTACCTGTTTGCCGTCTTGATGCTTCCTCAATAATCGCTGTTTTCTCGATTTCACCTGTTTCATTACCTGCTTCATCTTTTACATATTTGTTGTATAACGGAGTGCCGGTTTCTGGATCTACACCAACATATTCATATGTATAGAAATCATACAGGGAACCGCCAAGTTTTCTCCAATAAAGGCCAGCCTGGTAACCATCAGGATATTCGTCAGCCGGTTTGGATGCCGGAAGCTTGGTCAATTTATTCTTGTAGTGAGTTGCATTCAAAGAAACATCCCATTTAAAATTCTTCTTTTCGATGATGTTTGCCGTGATATCAAATTCAAAACCGGTGTTCTTCATATTCATCTCATTGCGGTAGATGTATGTCGGGCTACCTTCGGATGTTGCCAACGGACTTGCATAAAGCATATCTTTTGTCTCTTTGATGAAGAAGTCTGCATTAATATCGATACGATCCCACAAACCTAATTCGACACCAGCATTGAAGTTGTTACTCTTTTCCCAAGTCAGGTCAGGGTTACCGCGTAAAGTTTTAGTAAAGGCGGCATCACCGTCTACGCGCTCTACACTGTATAAATCTGAGTAAGCCTTCCAAATCGTATAACCATCCGTATCTAAGATATTATCATTACCCTGTGTACCAAAGCTGGCTTTTACTTTCAGGTTATCAATTGCTTTGATATCTTTCATAAAGCTTTCTTCCTTGACTCTCCAAGAACCGCCAATAGCCCAGAAAGTTCCCCAACGGTTGTCTTTGTGGAATTTGGAAGAACCGTCACGACGAAGACTTGCTGTCAAATAATATTTATTGTTGTAGTTATATTCACCTTTTGCGAAATAGCCTTCCAATGCATATTCTGCAGTGTAACTGCTTAATCCTTGATATTGTGCAGCATTGCTGAATTCAGGGTTTGTAGGATCTGCAAAGTTTGTCATATGACCATACATATAGCTGTATTTGTCATTCTTTGTTTCGTGACCTAATAATACAGATACATTATGTGTATTGAAAGAACGTGTCCAATTCAACAACTGGTTAATGTTCAACGCACCGCGACGTGTGTTGTATTTGTAACCGCGACCGCCAACGTTTGCAGCATCACCACCGATCGGGGTAGCGAAAGATGTTTCGTTTGTATTAAATACATCATAAGCGATATTCAAGGTGAATTTGAAATCTTTCAGGAAGTTGGCTTCCAGATAACCGCGAGAACTTAAGTTGTCTCTTAATACTTTTCTGATGTTTTCTTTAGCAACAGCCAACGGGTTCTGTTCCGAAGCATAAGGACGGCTGTATTCAGTACCGAAGTCATAACGGACATTGCCTTTTTCGTCATACATCAACTGTCCGTCTGTATCGTACAGATAGATCGGATAGATCGGAGCGATGTTCTGCGAGAACATAAAGAGGTTCGAGTAGTTGCTGCTTGTAGATCCGAAAGTGCTCTGAACAGTGTTGGCATATGCAATGTTACCACCCACTTTCACATATTGACCAATCTTCTGGTCCACTTTTACACGTGCGGAAATACGATCGAAATTAGATCCAACAACGTAACCTTCATCAGACAAATAACCTAAAGAAGCATAAGCCTGAGTTGTTTCCGTACCACCGGCGATGTTGATGTTGTATTCCTGGCGGGAACCATTTTCAAACGGGTCGCTTGTCCAATCGTCGTTCCATTTATGAGTAGTTGCGGCAGGATTTAGTTTACCTGTCAGCGGATCAATCAATGCATTGTCAGCCACACCAGCAAAATTGTTATATTTTAAATTTCCGGAAATCAAATTCTGTGCTGCATACTGGCTTGCACCGGCGTAGCCCATTGAAGGAATCAAGCTGTTACGATAGGATTCGTACATCATTTCATAGTATTCGCCACTGTCGGTGATTACATCATACGGCTTTACGCCCCGGGCATTGAAACCGTAGCGGGCTTCGAAGTTAATCTTCGCTTTTCCGGATTTGCTACCTTTCGTAGTAACGATGATAACACCGTTAGAACCACGAGCACCATACATGGAGTTTGCAGCAGCATCTTTTAATACAGTCAAAGACTCGATGTCCTGAGTAGAGATAGAGTTCAAAGACCCCTCATAAGGAACACCATCGACAACGATCAATGGTTCCTGGCTACTTGAGATAGAACCGATACCACGAATACGGATACTTGCACTGGAACCAGGAGTACCGCTGGATGCTGCAGTCTGTACACCGGCGATAGATCCTTCTAATGATTTAGAAATGTCAGACACCTGCATTTTTTGAATCTTTTCGCCTCTTACCGTTGATGCGGCACCGGTAAATGACGATTTCTTTGTTGTTCCATAAGCAACGACCATTACTTCATCAAGCATTTGATTGTCAGCTTCTAATACGATATCTAACTTCGATTTAACTCCGACTTCCTGGGGTTTCATGCCCACAAAGGAAATTACCAGAGTTTTTGCAGAACTACGAATCGAGCCAACTAATTCATTTACAGGATAATACCTCTTTAGAGGCTTTCAAATACACCTGTAGTATTAAATCGATAATCAAGCTTTATGTTTTGTGTAAAAGACTAATTAATAAAACAATATCTAATATCCTGCAATATCAGAATGAGCCTTAATTTTTAAAAGTTCTACTAAATAAATATCGATTCCTAAATGGGGGTTATTGTATAAAACGTATTTTCCCGGCAAAAAAGAGATCTGAAACCAAACAAATGTTAATCCACTTTTTAGACCTCAAAAAGGGACTTTTTTCTCTTTTTTGAACGTTTCCAGCAATTACGACCGTCCTCTTTGCCATTACGACCGTGCTGATAGGTAATGCACTCGGCACCTCGCGAAGATTAGAACGGTCGTAATGGAGATTTGGACGGTCATAATTGAAAAGAGGACCGTCTTTAGGGCAAAAAAGCACCTAAATTTCCTTGAGATATTTGGAACGCCGTCCGTTTTATTTTCAAATATTCGATTCTCCGGGAGTTAAGCTTTATCACTTTGCTGGTGTTTCTGGTTTTCGGTAATCAAATTGCACACTTTTCGGGATGGTCTCGGCAGCTTATTTCGCCTGCTGTTAGTCAAAAAGATTAAATCCGTGAAAAAAGTCAATTCAAAATTGATCAAGATTTCGGATGAAATAGAAAAACGGTCAAAAAGGGGGTTCTTGTATTTTTTAGATTATTTTTCCGGACCAGATAGGTAGTTCTGTTAACTTCCCCCAAGCATCGTTTTATGTTTGTAACTACGTAATCCCATATTTCTATAATTGTATATCTACATTTCTATAAAAACAGATTTGTGCTCCCGCAAATATAAATCGACGTATCTTCTTTCTTTGATAACAAATCTCAAATTCATTTTCTACCTGTGTAGACCCCAACTATATATTCAGGCTTCTAAATCCCTTAGTTTTGGCGTTGGGGGTAGAGGTTAAAAATAGATAATTTTAAATGAGCCGCAAATAGAGGATAAGTAAAGGCGAAACAACCTAAAATGCCGATTTTGCACACTCTTTTGTTAATTAACGACCTTGTTTTTATAAAATACTGTTAGTTTTTAGTTGTTATAATAAATTTATTATTACATTTGCCATCACTTAGGAAGATTTATACATAGTTGGTGTATAAGATTACAAATAGAATAGTGCAAATTAGTTATTTATAAGTTAAACAAAAAAAGTGTGTCTATGAAAAGGTTAACTTTCCTTTTATTCTGCCTATTATTAGGTATTGGGATGGCCAACGCTCAGACGTCGAAAGTGACAGGTACTGTTATTTCGGCAGAAGACAATGAGCCCATCATTGGTGCATCTATAGTTGTTAAAGGTACGACTATAGGTACAGTTACAGATTTTAACGGTACATTTTCTTTAGATGTACCAAGTTCTGCAAAAACTCTGGTAGTTTCTTTTGTGGGCATGAAACCCCAGGAAGTCGGAGTTAAATCTAATTTGAAAATCATTCTTGAATCTGATAATCAGATGCTTGATGAAGTAATGGTTGTCGCTTATGGTACTGCAAAGAAAAGTTCTTTCACAGGATCAGCTTCAACTATTAGCAATGAGAAGTTGGAACTTCGTCCAATTACAAATCTGACAAAAGGTTTGGAAGGACAAGCTACTGGTTTGTTGACAACTTCAGGATCCGGACAGCCTGGTGAGGCAGCCTCTATTGTTATTCGCGGTTATGGTTCAATTAATGCATCTCAAGATCCGTTGTATGTCGTGGATGGTATCCCGTTTGATGGTTCTTTAAGCTCTATCAATCCTTCTGATATCGAATCTATGACCGTGTTGAAGGATGCTTCTGCCGGAGCCTTGTATGGTGCACGTGGTGCTAATGGTGTTGTTATGATCACAACGAAACAAGGAAAAGAAGGTAAAGCACAAGTAACATGGCGTTCAACAGTTGGCTGGGCTTCACGTGCTATCCAACCATATGATATGGTTGATCAGAAAGACTTTGTACAATTGACTTATGAAGCTTTGCGTAATGGTTATGCTTTTAATTCCGGTTATTCATGGGAACAGGCTCAACAGATGGCAAGATCAGGTTTGAGTGCCAATTTAGGAGGTGAATTATACAATCCATTTAAAAACTACACATGGGACAATTTGATCAACCCTGAAACCGGAATGGTTCAAGCCGATGCTGCTTCGGCATGGGATGAACGATGGATGGATGCAGTTCAACGTGATAATGCGTTCAGACAGGAACATCAATTGTCAGTGAATGGAGGCTCCGATAAAACGAAATATATGTTTTCTCTTGGATATTTGAATGAAGATGGTATCCTTATAAACACAGGTTTCCAGCGTTATAATGCTCGTGTGAATGTTAATTCGAATGTAACCGACTGGTTCAAGGCTAATGTAAATGCATCTTTATCAAACTCGGTTCAAGACTATAGTGATTATGATGGCTCTTCTACATCAAACGTTTGGTATTCTGCACAATTTGTATCACCATTATTTCCCGTTTACATAAAAGGCTTGGATGGTAAAAATGTTTTAGGAGAAGATGGCAAACCACAGTTGGACTATGGTGAAAAAGGACGTCCGGGTAGTTATACGGATTATAACCCGGTCGGAGGTTTGACAGATGACAAATCAAATAGAAAAAATGATGTAGCAAGTCTACGTACAGGTGTAACCTTCGGTTCTGACAAAGACAACTTCGGGGTTTTCAAAGGAATAAAACTTAACGTGAACTTCGGTCTTGATTACCGTAACCAATCACGAATGAGCTATATGAATATGTATCACGGTAACCAGGCTACAGCCGGAGGTTTGTTGACAAAATACAATACTCGTATGCAGAGTTATACCTTCAACCAATTGCTGTCATGGAACCGCTCCTTTGGATTGCATTCTTTTGATGTTTTGGCTGGTCACGAATTTTATGCTTACAGCTACGAATATCTGGAAGCCGGAAAAACAAATTTGGTAGACGGTATTCTTGAACTGCGTCCAGGTACAACATTATATGCTGCAGACTCTTACACCGATAACTATCGTATTGAATCATGGTTAGGACGTTTCAACTATAATTATGATGAGAAATATTACTTCTCTGCATCTCTGCGTACAGACGGCTCTTCACGTTTTCAGAAAGACAATCGTTGGGGTACATTCTGGTCTATCGGCGGTAACTGGCGTATTTCAAGAGAAGCTTTTATGGAAGACGTTAAATGGGTAGACAATTTATCCCTGAAATTAAGCTACGGACAACAAGGAAACGACAATATCTTACATTCCAACGGAACAAGCAATTATTATTTATGGCAGAGTTTGTATGATTTGGGTTGGCCCAATTCAAACCAGATCGGTGGTATGGTTTCTTCTTTGGAAAACAAGGAAGTTTCTTGGGAAAAGAATGGAAACCTGAACGTTGGAGTTGAGGCTACATTATTCGGAAGTCGTTTAACTGTTAACGCAGAATATTATAATCGTAAAACGGTCGATATGTTGTTGAATTATCCGATGGCGACTTCTACCGGATTCAATGGCTATAATGCCAATGTCGGGGATATGAGAAACACCGGTTTTGAATTCGAATTGAGAGGAACTCCTATCAGAACAGACGACTTTACATGGAATATCAGTTTGATGGGTTCAACAGTGAAAAATAAAGTATTGAAACTGACCAATACTGCGCCTGAAATTATCAAAGGTGTTTACAGTATTAAAGAAGGTATGCCTATTAATACATTCTATATGGCAAAGTCAGCAGGTGTGGATCCGGCAACAGGTGCACAGCTCTATTGGGTTTACGATAAGGATGAAAATGGTAATATCATTAACGAACGCATTAGCGATGACTATTCAAAAGCATCAACCAGTAAATATTATCTGGGAAATCGTATTCCGGATCTTTATGGCAGCATCGGGACAGACTTCTCTTATAAAGGCATCGACTTGGCAATCTTAACAACCTATTCTATTGGCGGTAAGATTTATGATAGCTTATATACCGGTTCCATGAATGCACAGTATGCAACGAACACATGGAATAAACATCAGTTACGCCGCTGGCAGAAACCAGGTGACATTACAGATGTGCCTCGTGTAGAGATTAACGGGTCTTATACAACGACAGATCGCTTCTTGATCAATGCTTCTTATTTTGCAATCAAAAACATCACATTGGGTTATTCTTTACCTAAAGATTGGATGAGAAAGGCTAAACTGGGCAACGTCCGTGTATTCGGTTCTATCGATAATCTGGCACTGTTCTCTCACTTGCAGGGTATGGATCCCCAATATAACTTCAAGGGTGAAACTGATTATACTTATGCACCTAATAAAACCTATTCTTTTGGTGTAGAAATTAATTTCTAAAGTAGAAACATTTTTATAAGAAACAAGATGAAAAAGATATTCAAATATATGTTTGTCGGTCTGATGGCTTGTACAACTCTGTCATCCTGTCTGGAGAGTTCACTTGACACCGCCCCGACCGATTCAATGTCCGGAACCGGATTGTTGGCAACTGCAAATGCAGCCTTAGTTCCTCTGAACGGCCTTTATCGTTCCATGTATTCAGCATGGTCACCGACAGGAAATACACACCAGTGCTTCGGTATTAGTGCCTACAATTTAGCAGGAGACGTAATGGGAGACGACCATATTATGTCAGCTTCAGGTAGCGGTTGGTTCTGGTATGACTGTCTATATAATGTAAAAAGCAGATACACTTCTACGACATGGCGTTCATATGACTTATGGAATTGCTATTATACCTGGATTTCCAATGCAAACTATATTCTTTCTGCAGAGGAAACGATGGCCGGTACGGAAGCAGAAGTTCACAATATCATAGGACAAGCTTATGCAATACGGGCTTATTCTTATTTTATGCTGGCACAAAGTTTTGCACGCACTTACAAAGGACATGAATCAGAGCCTTGTTGCCCGATATATACCGAACCTACTGTTGCCGGAACGGAAGGGAAACCACGCTCTTCAGTGCAAGATGTATATAACCAGATTGTCAGTGACATCAACAAAGCGGTAGAGCTATTAAACGGAACAAGTCGCAAACATATTTCTCATATAGACTATACTGTCGCCTTGGGTTTCCAAGCTCGTATTGCACAGGTAATGGAAGATTGGAATGTTGCAAAGAAAGCAGCTGAAGATGCGATTTCCGCAAGCAAATGTACGATTGCTAAAGTTTCGGAATTTAAGGGTTTGAATAGTGTCAATGCTTCGAATGTAATGTGGGGAGCTGAAATTATTTCTGACCAGAGTGGTATGTATGCAAGTTTGTTCTCTCATATGGATGCTGATGCTGACAAATACGGGGCAACAGCTCGTAAACAGATTAGCAAAAAGCTGTATGAGAAAATGGGGGCAACAGATGATCGTTTGACATGGTGGAATCCGGAAGATGCGAACAATAAAAATGGTGGTTACCAACAGGAAAAATTCAAATTTTCTGATATCCAGACTTGGATGGGTGATTATATTTGGATGCGTATAGAAGAAATGTACCTGATTGCAGCCGAAGCCGAATGCCGCTTAGGGAACGATGCAGGCGCACGTGAATATTTGATGGATCTGATGAGCAAACGTGATGCATCATACAGTTGTGCCCAGAAATCAGGGACAGCTATGGGCAAGCTGACTTCTGATTATACAGGTTCCTTGTTGGAAGAAATCATCATACAGCGTCGTATTGAACTTTGGGGTGAATTTGGTCGTATTTACGATATTCGCCGCCTAAAACAAGGTTTCAAGCGTACTGCAGATATGGGGTGGCCGACCGACGCTTTGCTTGGCAACCGTAATACAGATGATCCTGAAAGCTATATGTGGGTATTAACAATTCCTCAGTCTGAGTTTGACGGAAATGCTAATATGGATCCGACAAAAGATCAGAATCCGGTTGGGGATACTAAATAAATTCTATTCATTGATTAAAAGAATAAAGCGATGAAATATATTTCAAAATTATCAATAGCTCTTCTATCGATCGCATTGGCTTTTACGGCTTGCGATAGCGACCAGGAAGGTGTTATATATTCAGATGCAGCAAATGCCGCAGCTTTTGTAAGTGCATCTTTAGCTGATATTACAGTCTCGCCTGCCGATCCTACTTTTACAGTAGATGTCGTACGTGCAAATGCCGGTAGCGAACAAAGCGGAACTGTTGCTTTGACTGCGACAGTTGGAGACGAACCTCTGGTTGGTTGCACTGTTTCCGGTTACACTTTTGCTGCCGGTGAAAACATGGCAAAAGTAACAGTAAATGTTTCTCCATTGGAAATCGGCAAAGAATTGGAAGTTACATTGACATTGGACAACACAAATGATCCTATTAGTGGTAGTAATACGGTTACTGTAACTGTCAACAAAGATTATAATTGGGTATCTTTAGGTACTGGTACATTTGCCGATATTCTGGCTTTCACAGAAAAGCCTTACAATGTGGAAATCCGGAAAGCTGAAGGTTTTGACCGTTACCGCGTAATCAAACCATATGAACAAGGCTTGAAAAATGATGATGGTCAATGGGGAAATGCGGTTGCAGCGACTTCTTGTGACTATATTGAATTCTGGATAAAGGACGGAATTATTTATTATAATAAGTTCTTTATCGGTATAAACTATGACGGTAGTCCTTCAAATGCAATTTATGCTTATCATCCAAGCTCTTTTTCAGGAACAACTCTTGTAAATAACAAGCAGCTTGATGACAAAACATTCCAGTTGGCGCCTTATTATTACATAGAAGCTTTGGAAGGCGGTTTTGACTATACAGGGGAAGGTGGTTCTATTCTTATTACTCTTCCATAAAAACATATAATATTATAATCCATAAAAGGCCGGGTTCTGTCAGTTAGAATCCGGCCTTTTTGTTCCCTAATGTACATAGAATATGAAACAAGTTAGTTTGAAATAGATTGATTTCAAATTAACTCATTTCATTTTTGCACGTTTCAAGTTTTGTGCCTACATTTGCTTCTACATAAAATGATTGTTCTATGGAAGCACCATTTGTTTACGGACGCATTGCCGACAAGCAGAATTTCACAGATAGAAAAGATGAAGTTGCATTGTTAAGCCAGAATTTCAGTAGTCTTATTAATACTGTCATCATATCCCCGCGTCGTTGGGGTAAAACCTCTCTGGTAAATAAATGTGCAAGACTCTTATCTGAAAAAAATAAAGATATACTGGTTTGCCAGGTTGATATCTTTAATTGCCGGACAGAAGAACAATTTTACACAGCCTATGCCAATGCCTTGATGCGGGTATCGACCTCTGCTTGGGAAGAATTTGTTGCCGGTGTAAAAAAATATTTGGGACGAATGGCTCCGGTTGTCTCTCTTTCAGAAGGCAGCCAAAGTTATGAACTGTCGTTTGGGATCAGCTTTAAAGAAAACCGACTCTCCTATGATGAAAT
>QWCH01002428.1_pt1 | contig 36530 bp, 24 predicted proteins | sample 1972671 | NCBI WGS metagenome assembly QWCH01 (sample SAMN09866713, study PRJNA288562) | Human gut metagenome isolate term3_stool, whole genome shotgun sequencing... | isolation source: gut | host: Homo sapiens | place: USA: California
GTAATAGTGCGGCTGCACGATCCCGACCCATTCCGACCACGGAATCAGTTTCTCCATGATTCCCAGAAACTCTTTCTTCTTCGTTGATGCCTGCCCCAGCTCGTCGCTGATCAGGCTCATCGTCAATTGCTTCTTCACCTCTTTATTATACCTCTTTCCCGACTTTTTTGCTGTTCTTTCTTTGTGCGGGATTGCCTTAAACCTAAACCGCCCGATAAAACCATGTAGGGAACTGTTGACTCCGTACTTCTACAGTAAAGTTCCCCACACAAGACTTTGACGCCTTCCGGAAGGAAGGCGTTTTTCTTATCTGAAACAGAAGGAGGTATCCTCTTGGAGGTCAAAATCAATAGAGAGATTCGGAACTATACCGAGTCTATGTTTTTCGGACTGTCCCTCAGACAGTTCGTTTTTTTCTTTACTGGCTGTCGGCGTTGCGGTGCTTTTGTACTGCGGATCATATCAAGCTGGGCGAGAAATATGCCAGAGTGCTTTTCCTCAAGGACTACGCCAGCTATATCAAGGACAGCATGTTCTCGGAGCTGACCGAGCTAAACCGCAATCTCATGCTGTCCATTGATGTGATCCACATTCCCACCGATGAGGCCGTCCGCGAGGTGGAGTTCCTCTTGCTGGGCGTGGAAACGAGCATCACCGGCTGGCAGAGAAGGCAGAATCAGAACAACAACTTCTCCGCTGTGGTCCCCTATGATATGGAGCTTCAGCGCAAGGAATCCAAGGAGTTTTGGGACGACCTGACCACCCGTGACCAGCGCATGATGTTTGCGGTGGTCACAATGGTGATAACCGCAGACTCCAAGGAACAGCTGGACCTGAATACGGAAACGGTGCTGTCTACAGCGAGAAAGCACATGTGCCAGATGGCGACGCTGAAGTATCAGCAGACGGATGGACTGAATACGGTGCTGCCCATCGGGACGAGGAAAATCAACGCGTTCCGAACCCTCACCACGGAGAGCCTGGCGGTACTGATGCCTTTCAAGGTGCAGGAGATCATGGATAAGGGCGGCATTTACTTCGGTGAAAATGCCATTTCCCACAATCTCATCATGTGCAACAAGGCAAATCTCCTGAACCAGTCCGCATTTCTGCTCGGTGTTCCCGGCTCCGGCAAGTCGTTCTCGGCAAAGGAGCTGATCACCTTCCTCATGCAAGGCAACTCTATGACACGGGGGTTACTGCCGAATACGGAGATCAGCTTTTGACCCTTTCTACCTGCGAATATACCTACGCCAACGGTCGCTTCGTTGTTGTAGCGAAGAAGGTGTGACTTTGCAAGCCTGATCCACTACGATTTACGGTGCTCTTTGCATCAGCACGAAGCTGAGAATCCTCAGATGATTCTCCTGGCATAATCGGCAGATCATCGTGCTTCTCAACAGCTACAGCCTGCTCTGGCTGTTCCTTCTCTGAAGACAGAGAGAAAGTCATGAACTGGATATGTTATCTTGTTGACCAGATTGCCAGGTTTTGGGGAGGAAATGATAGCAGTTTCGTAAATTTTCAGTCAAATCTAAATAATCCGCCTTTGAAAAATGTGGATGGTATTAAAGGCCGGCTCTTTATTATAGCGCTTTTCTCCATTCACAGTGAGTTACTTACCAAGGAAGATGCTGTAAAGGTTCTGCAGGTTGTAGATGATGCCGTAGCATCAGAATTCGTTAAAAAGATTATAGGCGCAATGGCTCGCGCTGCTAGAGTGGGCATGCAGAAGCCCAATGAGCAACAGACTACACCTTCAGCTGAACGAACTGATGGAGATAGGTCGGGGTATGAACTGCCTGAAGAATTGAAGGGGTTGTTCGTGGTGTACAACAAGCTCGTCCAATTCATTAGAGATTCTCACATTGATCCGATCCGTAAGCCAAATTTCTCCTCTCTACTTCCTTCAGTTTTTTTAGCAGATGATTCTCCATTTCTGCTATGTACAGCTGGTGCTCCAACTGCGCAATTCGGATTTGCATCTGCTCCAGTTCGCTCCGCGGTTCTTGCTCATGCTTGCGCTTGCCGCGGCGATCCTCCAGCCCCGATTCGCCCGTCTCCCTGTATTTCAGCATCCATGTGCGAGCCTGGCTTCGGCTGACTTCTTGCAGTTCGTTGTTACTGCGGCTTTCGGGTTCTCCTACTTCCCGTCTGCAAGACCTCCCCGGCTCATACTATTTCCAGATTCACCTGCGCCATCTGCTTGCGCCTTTTCCGTTCTGGCGTCCGGTCGTTCCATTTAGCGTAGCGCTGCTACGCGCATTCCACTCCCGTTAGCCAGAGCGAAAAATTCGCGGTGCATCTTGGCGCATTCTCATTTGGAAATAGTATTAGTTGTTGCTCATGCCGGGCGCACCCCGAAAAAAGCTGCCGAGGATTTGCTCTCCTCGGCAGCCTTCCCTTTAGTCAATCGCCGTAATGGTCGGCACTGTCCATGTCTTGAGTGCCTCCATATCTGGCGTATAGATGCGCATAAACAGATGGAAGCCGCCGTCACCCACCGGAAGCCAATTGGTCGTGTCTGCCGGCGCTTCCTTCGACAAAATTACATCCACAGAGCCGTCGTCATTTCTCTTCAAACCCGAACGGTCGTTGATGCAGTAGCGGTCGAGCAGATTATCGATGAGGAAATCATCGTCACCATATGCAGTGATCGACCAGAAACCGCCCTCAAGCACCTGCGGATCGCTTTCAAGGTGGAGAATGTAGGACTTTTCACCCATCAAAGGATTCCCGTCGGCATCCTTTTCCGTCTTGGGGTACAGTGCGATTTCCACAGTATTCGCCCCAAGTCCGGCAATGGCTACCAGCGCACGGTAGGCATATTCCGTACCAAAGTCTCCGATTGGCGCGCCGAAATAGCTCCACTGCCCCAGCTGTTTGGAAAACTTCATTCCCTCTGCTGCGAGCTTCGGCCGAAGCCCTTGCAGCATTTCCCGCCAATTTGCCTGAATATCTCCGGTCAAAACAGATGCGTCAAATTCCATGCCGGGGCCAACGTGAACTGCCGCGAGCTTTTCAAGTATTTCCGCATCAGCGGCGGACGGCGGATTGTCTTCCATCAGCGTGTTTGCTTTGTTGAAAAATGTGACAGGATCCAGCGACAGTACCTTGTTGATGGGGACATAGCTGTTTTCCTCCCGATAGCTTCCCTTCGGGGGCTGATACGTTTCTCCGCTCAGGTAGACAGAAAGCGGTAAAAGCTGCATCTGCGCCTGAATGGCATACACATTCGGAAGATCCGCCTCTCCGGAAAGTACCGTTCTGGTAATGGCCCACGCCATAGCGGTAGGAACATCAATGCGGGTCACATTGTCCGGCAGGTCGCCCTTCCAAGTTGAGCGCGTGATTGCATAGACTCCAGCCCGGTCAAGGACAGCAGCGGTATTTGTCCATGCGTCAAGCACCTGCACTTTGCAGAAGCGGTCTGTTTCCGGATGCACATAGATCATCGGCTCTTCGCTCAGGTCATACCACACCTGTGTATAGATGGTGTCCACGTTCGGCGTCACCACGTTTTTGAACTGCGCGTTAGCCAGTGCCACACCGTGCATGAACTGATTAACAGGCGCCTTGCCGGGTGCGGCTTCCTCCGTATTCGTTGCGGAAGTTCTCGTCGCGTCCATCAGCACCAGCGGGAATGCGTAAATGTAAGCCTCCTCAATGGTTTTCCACACATCTTCGGACGACGAGACAGCCTCCGCCTTGACACTCCATGCGCAGCCGGACAGCAGCATCGCCATGCAGAGCAGAATCACCGTGATTTTCTTCATCTTTTTTCCCTCCCTATAACGATTTTTCTTACGGCTCAATGATATTGAAATACAGGTCAAAAGCGGCCATACTGTCGCAAAACGCTTGGAACAGCGCCTTATCGCCCTTTTCAACGGTGATGAGCTTGTCGATATTTTCCTGATTTCCGCTTGTGATGGCAAGAATCCCGATTCGGGGGGTAGAAATCGTCAGGTCTGCCTCATCTGAGAGCGCATCCTTATAGTACAGGAGCACGCCATGGTGGATCTTCAGCAGATAATCGTCGCCATCCGTCAGCTTGAGGTTGATGGTGAAGGAACGATTCTGGAGCTTTTCCGTATCCATGATAATGCCCATGTAATCCAGCATTGTCTGCGCGTCCATCCCCTGGGCGGTGGTGCCAACGCCAAGTTGGGCTGCCTTCGGGTACAGGCCGGTGCCATTCCGCAGCTCAAAGGCTGCCACAAGATAAGCGTTTCTCCATGCGCCCGACTCTGCCTGATAGCCAAGCTGCTCCAGCGCATCGGCGCACAGATAGCGCGCTTCCTTATTTTCCGGGTCAGCAAATACCAGCGTATTCGTTATCTGTGCGACCCACTGATATTCGCCCTTTTCATAATCGGCATGTGCCATTTCAAGCACCTTGTCCGTGTCGCCAAGATACTCCACAAGTTTTTTGGCATATTCGCTCGGCGTCAGTTCATCCAGATGAATCGGGTTTGCATCATACCAGCCCATGTATTTCTGATAGACCGCCTTGACATTGTGCTTCAGCGTACCGTAATACTGCCGGGTATACCAAACCTTTTCCAGCTCCTCCGGCAGCCGGATCATGGAGGCAATCTCCGTGGAGGTATAACCTTCGTTGATATACAGGAGGGTCTGATCGTGGATGAACTTATAGATGGCGGCTGTGTTGGTCATGTATTCGTTGACGGTTTCCTTGCCCCAATGCGGCCAATTGTGTGCCTGAAAGACAACCTCGGCGTCGGGGAACAGCGACTGCGCCTCGGTGATGTAGCGAGCCCAACCATTCGCATCCCGCACCTCCGCGCCGCGCAGCGTGTAGAGATTGTGCATGGTTCCGCTGCAGTTTTCCGCCATCCAGAGGGCTTTGCTGTCGGGGAAATAGGTATTCATTTCGGCGGGAGATTCCGTTCCCGGTGTTTGCTGGAAGATAGCGGTCACGCCATCAATGGTTGTTTCATAAATCGAATCCGCAACCTCGAAGGTCGGCGCGATATAGCCGACACCGGTCTGCACTGCGGTCAGGCCAATGCCCACCGAAAGGCGACCCTGTTCGCCATAGGGAAGCATGGAGCCGTACTGGAAAAACGCCCGCCGCTTCATTGCCGTGCCCACAAAGACATTTTCCTTCATTACCGCGTCCGTAAAGCCCTTCGGCACAATAATTGCGGTCTTGCCGGATGCAATCTGCTCGTCAAGCGGCAGGCTGCTGTCCGCAGCATCTTCGGGGGCAATCAGCCCTTCAATGCCGCCGTAGTGATCCACATGCGCATGGCTGATGACAATGGCGACAATCCGCGCATCGCCCATCTTGGAGCGGAAGAGTTTCAGCGCTTCCGCCGCGGTATATTTGCTGCTGCCGCAATCCATGATGATCCATCCGTGTTCGCTGCGGACGAAAGTAATATTGGAAATATCATAGCCGCGCACTTGGTAGATGCCGTCAGTAACCTCAAAGAGACCGTAAATGTGGTTTAGCTGCGTATTCCGCCACAGGCTGGGGTTGGCGGTATCCGGCGCGTCTTTGTCAAGAAACGCATATGCATCCTGCGTCCACACGATTCTCCCGTTCTCGCCACGGAGATTCAGTGTGTCCGGTGCGGCGATGAAACCTCGTTCTGCATTCTCAAGCTCCGACGTATCCTCAAAGTTCAGGAAGTCGTATACCTGCCGATTGACCTCAATGGTGCTTTGGGTTGCCGGCTTCGTCTCTGCATTGAACACGGCGGCAGTGTCGCTGCTTTTCTCGGCACTGGCGCAGACCGTCAGCGTGGCAGCCAACATGGTCGGCACAAGGAGTAAGCTTAGCAGTTTCTTTTTCACAGGTGTTCCTCCTTTACTCAGACAGATTTCCCCATAGGGAACTGCTACGAAAGATGACATCGCTCACCTTCCGTCCTTTTCTGTTCTTGTGTTTTCAGTGTAGCATAACTTTGTTTGAATTGCAACAGACCTTGCGTGAACATCGTACAATCCTGCGCGAATGACGTTTTTTCTTTGCGTTGAATCTTGCATTGCATCTGAAAACATGGTATTCTGTAATGGTGGGAGGAAAGAGCTATGAGATTCGACGATATTTCCGTTATTTCCAACCGCAGGCATATCAGCTTGCTGACAGAGGACATTCTTTATATTCAATTGTCAGGCCGCCAGTCGATCATCCATTTTTCCGATGGCAGGACCTACGAAACCTATGCCACCATCCATGAATTAGAAAGTATGCTTGGCAGCGGCTTTATCCGCGCCGACCGCGCCACGCTGGTATCTATCAAGGGAATCCACGACATTGGAAAGGAGATTGAACTCGTCAACGGAGAAACGCTGTATTATAGCTGTCGAAAGAAACGAGAGCTCAAAGAACAGCTGCGCGCCGGACGGCGGCAGATTGCGCAGAGCCTGTCTGACAGCGACGCGCCCGCCACACAGGAAGAATATCAGCGGCACTATGCCAGCTATGACAGCGCGCCCTTTGCGTTTACCGACATCGAGATGGTGTTCAACGAGGAGCGCGCCGCTGTGGACTGGATCTTCCGCTACGGTAACGAGGCACTGGCTGAAATCGAAAAAACGCCGCTGCAGCAGCTCATCAACCACTCGTTCGGCAGCATTTTCCCCAATATGGACGAAAAGTGGCTGCGCGTCTACGAGCGCACGGCGCTGTTCGGTGAAACGCTGGAAATTGTATATTACAGCCCGGAGATTGACACAAAATTGAAAATCATCAGCTTCCCCACTTTCAAAGGGCACTGCGGCTGTATGCTGTTCAAGCAAGCGGATATTCAGACGGTGGGTGAGTACGCAGCGCCATAACGAACTGCGCAGATGCGTATCCCTGCTCTCATACTATTTCCAAATGAGAATGCGCCAAGATGCGCCGCGAATTTTTCACGTTGGCTAACGCGAATGAAACGCAGCGTAGCAGCGCTACGCTAAGTGGAAGCAGATGGCGCAGGTGAATTTGGAAATAGTATCACACATACTGTTGACATTTCAATTCTTTTCTGCACGCAAACAGGCGCTGGCAAGAATCTCACCCTGCCAGCGCCGTTTTGTATTCAGCTTTACTGCCGCTGCACCGAAATTGGCTCATCCGTCAATTCCACCGTCTCGCCATACACCTGCACCGCCAGTTTGTCCCCCTGCGTCAGCTGGAAGACGGTCTTGTCCGCATCCATGCTGATTGCAATCACACGCCCACGGTACATGACCGAGAAGGTCAGTCGCTTCCAGCGCTCCGGCAGACGCGGGGCGAAACGCAGCATCGTGTCATCGCTGCGCAGACCTGCGAAGCCGTAGACGATGTTCGCCCATGCCATCGCGATGCTCGTGATGTGCAAGCCCTCGCGCGTATTGCGGTTGTAGTTGTCCAAATCAAGGCGCGTCGCGTAGCCGAAGAAATTGACTGCCTCGTCCATCTTGTCCAGTTCTGCCGCCAGAACGGAGTGAATCGCAGGCGAAAGGGAGGATTCGTGAATCGTGCGCGGCTGATAGAAATCGTAGTTGATACGCTTCGTCTCGGTGTCAAACGACGAATTGTAGAGGTAGAGGAACATCAGCACATCCGGCTGCTTAATCATGTCCGTGCGGTAGATGCGGTCGTACGCCCAGTGGTCGTAGAGCGGGAACTCGCTGACCGGAATGCTGTTGATGTCCGTATGCGGCAGCTCAAAAAAGCCGTCGTGCTGCTCAAACAGGTGGTCGGGCATTTCCGGAATGTACATGTTGTCGGCAATGTGCCGCCATTGCGCGGGTTCATCCGGTGCAAGCTCGACTTTTTCACACAGTGCCGCGTAAGTTTCCGGCGCATCCGCCCGCATTGCATCCAGCACATCCGCCGCGTAGCGCAGGGCGCGCATCCCCATATAATTGGTATACGCATTGTTGTTGACCATCATGTGGAACTCGTCCGGGCCCATCACGCCAAAGAAGCCGTATTTGCCGATTTTCTCGCTGAAGCCGACGCGCGTCGCTTGGAATCGGGCGATTTGCAGCAGCATTTCCGCGCCGTAGCGGTACAAAAACGCCTTGTCGTCCGTCAGGTGGACATAATGCCAGATGCCGTAGGACACCGCCGTGCTCGGCTGCAATTGCAGGCTGGCGTGCTGCCAGAGCGGACATGCCTCGTCGCCGTTAAGCGTCGCAATCGGGTAACATGCGCCCTTGCAGTCCAGCATTTTTGCGCGTTCCAGCGCCATCGGCAGCGTGTTGTAGCGGAAAAGGAGGAGCGATTTCGCGGCTTCCGGGTTCGTGAAGAGGTAGAACGGCAGGCAGCAGGATTCCGTGTCCCAGAATGCATGACCGTTGTACGCCTCGCCCGTCAAGCCCTTCGCGCCAATGTTGTGGCGCATACTGCCGCCGTTGTAGGTCTGCGCGAGCTGGAAGGAGCAGAAGCGAATCCCCTGCTGTTCCGCTGCGACGGCTTCCGCCATGCTTTCATCTTTCGGTTCAATGCAGATGTCGGACGTGTGCCAGTAAGCATCCCAGTACGCGCGCTGTGCCGCCTGTGCGTCATCGAGCGAGACGGCTTTGCTCTGCGCCATCGCGTCCTGACCGCTCTGCCAGAGGTCGTCCCCCTGCTGACCGTTGAACAGCACGACGACACGCTTGTCGATTTGCACGGCTTGCCCCGGTGCAAGCAGAACATCCGCCGTCGCGGTGACGGTTTTGCCCTCAGCGAATGTGGTGGATTCGCCGGGCAGCGTCAGCCATGCGCCGCAAAACTCCTCCTGATTCGATAGCGTCGTGCAGGACTGCGCCATCAAGCAATCCGGCGTAGCGTCGATGCGCGTCTCCTGCCAGAAACACTTCTGCCGCCCTTCATGCACGACGTTGAAGGACACGCCGGACGTGACCGTCACGCTGCCCGTGAAATTGAGCGCTTCGAGCGTGATGCGCTGGTACGCGCGTTCGCGTTGCACCATATCGAGGAATCGAAGGAAGGTCAGGCGGATTTGCTTGCCGCTCTTCGTCGTCCAGAGGAAGCGGCGGGTGAGCGTGCCGGCGCGGAGGTTGAGTTCGCGGGTGAAGTCAGAAAACTGCGACTGCCCCAAATCGAGCGTTTCGCCATCGACGGAAATCGTCGTCATCAGCCATTCCGCCGAGGGAATCATGAAGTGTGTTTTGTCGATGATGCCCTTATAGGAGCGGCTCAGCTTCTCCATATCATAGATGCCATTGGTATACGCTCCGCGAAGGCTATCGACATGACCGCCCTCATCGAAGCAGCCGCGCACGCCGATGCTCTCATTGCCCAGCGAAAAGATGGATTCACTCACGCGCGCATAGGCGGGGTCGAAGCCCTGCTCAATGACCTTCCACGGGTCTACTTGGAAATATACGTCAGCGGCTTTTGCCATTGTGCGTCCTCCTGTCGGTTCTTTCTTCTAATAAGAAAGAAGTAGAAGCTCTATTTTTCGGTATTGCAGGTTGTCTTCTTTTCCGTGAATGGGCTGTTAAGCAGCTTCCAGAGGGCTTTCCGCTCGCCCTCTGGACTCCTTCGGCGCGCCCTCCCATGTTACTGGGTGATAGGCGGAGTTTTTATAATGTCAACCCTTGATGCCCACAGACACAGCGTTTTCGGTCAGCTGCTTCTGGAAGATGAAGAAAAGGATGATGGGCGGAATCATCGAGAAAACGACGGAGCGCATCATCGTGTCGGCGTTGACGGTCTGTTCCGTACTGAAAACAAACAGGCGCACCATCACCGTTTGCAGCGCGCTGCCGCGAAGCACCAGATACGGCAGGAGGAAGTCCGACCATGCGGCGTTGATGGCGAAAATCGCAATCACGGAGCAAATCGGCTTGGACAGCGGCAGGACGATGTAGAAGAACGTTTGCAGCTGCGTGCAGCCATCAATCCGCCCGGCTTCGATGATGGAAGTCGGCAGCGATTCAAAGAACTGCACGAACAGGATAACGTACATCGCGTTCGCGCCATAGCTCAGCCAGAGCGGGACGAACGAGCCGCCGAGATTCAGCTTCTGGATGTTCATAAACAGTGGCACGATGCTGATGGTCGTCGGCAGGAGCAGGGAAAGCATGACCAGCTTCTTGACGATGCCGTAGCCCTTGGGTTTCAAAATCGCCAGCCCGTAGCCCAGCAGACCGTTGAACACAATCGCGCAGACGACGCTGCCCGCGACGGAAATCAGCGAGTTAAGGTAGTTCTGCGCAATGCCCAGCTGCGACCACGTTTTCGCGAAGAGAGAAAAATCGAACACTTCCGGGAGCAGTTTGGCGGACGACATGAACTCCTTCAAGTCCTTGAAGCCCGCCAGCACAACCCAGATAATCGGGAAAACCGCGATGACCGTCATAATCAGGCAGAAGAAGATGATGAACCCATACCCAACCCGGACGGACGCGGAGTGCATATCGTAGTCCCGGATGACGCCGGTGCGCTGTGCTTTTGCCATATGCGTTCTCCCTCCTTAATCCCAGTCGGATTCTTTGCGGTCGAAGTAGGAGTAAATCGCCGTCATGACGAGCAAAATCAGCGTGACAATCACCGCGACGGCAGATGCCTTGCCATAGTTCATCGAGCCGCCGAACGCGTACTGCCACATCAGCTGCATCAGCGACAGGGACGCATTATCCGGGCCGCCCTTCGTCAGCACCATCGGTTCATACATAATCTGGAACACGGAGATGATTTGCAGAATCAGCAGCGTACCCGCGAGCTTCTTGATGGCAGGAATCATGATGTGGATGATGCGCTGCCAGATGCCCGCGCCGTCAATCGCCGCCGCTTCGTACAGCTCCGGGCTGACGCTGGACATGCCCGCCATGTAAATCAGCGCCGTCGCGCCCGCGCCCTTCCACGTCGCAATCAGGATGATGATGGGGATGACCCACTCCGAGCGCGTCAGGTACGTCTGCGGCGCAATGCCCAAGTGGCTGAGCAGGATGTTCAGTACGCCGGACTTCTCGCCGGAGAAGAACGCCGACCAGAGGATGACGACCGCCAGACCGGGCAGCATATTCGGCAGATACGCCACCGTGCGGAAGAAGCTCTTGCTCCGCACGGTCTCCCCAATCAGCAGCGCCAGCACCATCGGCAGAAAGAAGCCCAGCAGCAGCGACCAGAACGTATACGAGAACGTGTTCGTCAGCGCCTGCAGGAAGTCATCTTTGCCCATGACGCTGATGTAATTCTTGAAGCCGATGAAGTTCACCAGTTCGATGTTGCGCGTCTTATACAGGCTCATCACCACGCTTTCGAACAGCGGTTCCCAGACAAAGAACAGCATCAGCACGAGGCTCGGCAGCATAATCAGCCAAGCATTGAGGTGGTCAACCGTCCGTGCGCGCAAGCCGACTTGCGCCTTTTTTCTGCTCATAGGCGTTCCTCCGCGAAGATTTGAGCGATTTTTGTGTAAAAGAAACCGGCATCGGTTCTCCTCCGCCGGTGTTCTTTTTTCCAATTAGAAATGAGGAATTAGCAATTGGCAATAATTGCCCGATGGCACCGCACTGCCCCGTCCGCATTGACTTTCGCTCGTCACCAACAAGGGCTAACCCAAAGTGCAGCGGCGCCGAAGGTTTCCAAAGGGCGATCGGAAAGCCCTTTGGTCGCCTCCGCAGAGGCGAAACCCTCTGCAACAAACAATGCAATGCCATGCAGAATCAGAAATTAATAATCATTGATTTCATCATCCAGATACTCCTGGAAGGAATCCTGCGCCTTCTGCAGCGCCTTGCGCACATCCGCGCCCTCGCGGGTGATGACGCGCTGAATTACAGCGGTCAGCTCGCGATACAGCTGCTGCGCAAAGACGGGTTCTTCCGAGCGCAGCGTAATCGTGCCCTGCGTGATGGAATCGAAGAAGTCGTTATACAAGCGCATATCGACATTGCAGTATTCGTCAATAATCGCCTGCTTCGCCGCGTTGTAGTCCGCATCGTTCCACGCGCTGATGGCGGGCAGAACCGGGGCGCCGCGGTCGCGCTTGGCAGCATAGTCCGCGCGCATCCCCTCGATAATCTGGTCATTCAGGTAGGGCATCTTGCCCAGCACGGTCAGGTATGCCATCAGCGCCGTCGCCTGATCATCGGTAATGTTCGGCGCGAACATGTAGCAGGTGCCGCCCGCCAGCGCATAGCGTCCCGCGTCGCCCGCCGGGAACGGAATCAGCGCGAAGTCCTCCACCGGCAGACCCTTGTTGGAGGTCGGCTGGTCAACAGAGTCATCCGCCGCGAAGTTCATCGCCGCTTCGCCCGTGCCCAGCAGAGAATGCGCGCCCGCCCAGTCAGTCGTGGTCGCGTCGGCATTGAGGATGTCGTACTTCCAGCGCAGGTCGCGGATGTACTCCATCGCCGCCACGCACTCGTCGGATGTGAAGTTGCACACCCAGCGGCCGTCTTCATCCTGATATTCCAGCGCGTTTTCGCCCACGCAGCCGAAATTCCACGCGATATTGGTGAACAGCCAGCCGCCATACGTCTCGCTCGCCGGGAATACCAGCCCCGCCTTGCCCGTCTTTTCGCGGATAATCTGACCGTATTCCGCCACTTCCTGCAAGGTCTTGGGGTAAATCGGCAGACCTTCCTCGTCCACCAGCCCCGCCTCGCGGAACAGGGCGACATTGATGTGCATACCCAGCACATAGCCGTCGCGCGGCAGACCGTAGATGCGGCCGTTCTCGTCGGACAGCATTTCGAGGTACGACGGGCTGAACTCATCCAGCACGCCCGCGCGCTCCAGCGCATCGGTCACGTCGCCGACAAGATGCTGGCTGATCAGCAGCTGCGGGTCGGTAAACGGCGGCTGGAAGATGCTCGGCGCCGTGCCGCCCTTCGCCATTGGAACGTAGCTGCTCAGGGTGTAGGAGTAGTAATCCGGCACCAGCGTCACGTTCGGGTACTGCTTCTTCATCGTCTCGCGGTAGCTCTCAAAGAGCGCCTTTTCCGCCTCCGCCGCCGTATCCGCGGGCCAGTTGCCCAGCGTAATCGTGCAGGTCAAGTCCGCATCAACGACCTCTTCCGCCATCGCCAGCGGCAGCGCGCCCAGCGTCAGGCACAGCACCAGCAGCATGGAAACCAATTTCATCGACCCTCTCATGGGAAAACCTCCTTCACGAGTTCGTTGCGTATTTTTGTTAGGTTTAACGCTCAACCTTGTCTCTATTATAGTGTATCAATCCCATTTTGTCAATCCTGTTTCGAGATTTTTTTGAAAAGAAAAGGGGCTGCTTCGGAGAAGTTGTGTCACCGAAGCAGCCAAAGGGATGTGTTATACTATTTCCAGATAAGAATGCGCCAAGATGCGCCGCGAATTTTTCATTCTGGCTAACGTGAATGGAACGCAGCGTAGCAGCGCTACGCTAAGTGGGAAATAGTATTATTTACTTTCCTTGAAAACGACCATCAATCCCTGTGCATTTGCCCAGTCAATCACCTGCTGATTTTCCGCGTCGCAGAGAATCACCGGATGGCAGCCGCTGAAGGCATCATCCGCCAGCGTTTGCACACTGTTCGGGATAATGACCAGCCGCAGTAGCGTACAGTCTGCAAAGGCGCGCTTTCCAATCGCAGTAACGCCCTCCGGAATATTCACCTGCTGCACCTGCCACATGCCGACAAAGGCTTCTTCCTCGATTGCCTTCAAACTCGCAGGCAGCTGCAGAATGTGATCCGACGCAATCGCATACCCATTGTCCAGCCATGTGCCGCAAATCTTGCAGACCGTGTCGCTTATCCGCCCGTCTTCCGTCGATGTTGCAGGCCGTACCGTCTCAATGTACGGCGTATGCGGTATGTCGATGCGGCTCGTAACGGAACTGTATTCCGATTCCACATAGTTGTCCGCTGTCTGCGCAATGTAGAGCGTGTATCCCAGGTCGCAGCGAAGCGCCGAGAGGTCAAGCGTAATTTCGCGCTTGCCGTCCGGGTAAAGTTCTGCACGATCCTCCACATAGAAGTGCGTTATAGGAGCACTCGATATGCCGCCTTCCGGCCAGAAAATCAAATCCAGCTGCGCATTTTCCGGGAAAATATGTGAATCCGAAAGCGTCAGCGTCAGCTTGTTGTCCACCAGCTGTGCAGCATCACGAATGGGCGGCAGTTGGCATTCCAGCACCAAGTCAAATTCCGTCGGTGCCAGCGTGTCAATGTACTGGCTCAGGGTCGGGGTGAAGGTCGCATGATAGACCTTTTTGCCAGTAATGGTTTGTTTCTTTTCTATATCTTCTCCCCTTTCTATGGTGAACAGCGCCACGTTTGCTTCTTCGGTGCCTTCCGTCAGCGTCAGCGTGCCATCCACATTCCAGTCGCACAGCACTGCCGTGTATTCCGGATCATCCAGCCGCACTTCCGCGCCATACGGATAGAGCGTCTGCGTATTCACCGTCACTTGCGCATACTCGCCCGTCAGGTCGTCACTGAGCCAGTAGCCGTTGTTTGTGCCGATAATAGTCGGCTCAAATTTGCCCTGCGCGTTCTGCCAGTCCAGCGTATCCATGTGCCGCCCCGCGAAATCCAGCACATACGCATAACTCGCATCCATCAGTTCCTCAATCGGCTGAACTTCCGCATACACCAACTTCTTGCCCTCTGTAAAGGACGCAGATGCCTGCGCCACAACCTCCGCCTCAACATCCTTGGAGTACGCCTGATAGAGGAAGGTCTGGTCGTAGTTGTCGCAGGCTTCCACGTTCGGATCATCCCCGAACGACAAGCGATACGTTTCTCGATTGAGCATGAAGTATCTCGCCTTTCCGAAATGCTCCACAAAGGCAGGATGCGTGAAATACCATTGCCCATCAATCTGAATCATATTCACGGCATCGCCGTCAAAATAAGAAACAAACACCGAGCTTTGATCACCAATGCCCTCGCCTTCAACGATGCCCTTCGCGTTAAAGTAGATATCATTGGTAACATTTGCCGCATTCAGCAGTGCTTTGTATGCAAATGCCCAGCCCCAGCGCGTACCTTTACGCAAAGTAAGCACCATTTTGCCGCTGTATGTGTGCGGCAGCATGTCCGACAGCTTCGTTTCGCTGAGCATCCAATCTACCAGCGCTTCTGCTTTCTGATAGTCGGTCATGTCATCCGTAATCACCTGCGCGACAATTTTTGCTGCCAGCTGATCAGCCGTGCCGAGGTATTCTGCCGGAATCGACTCATCCAAATGCACGGGAATCTGATGCGCCAGCGCGTACTGATGCGCCGCGCTGCCCGACGGCGTGTAGAATTCCACAACCGCTTCGCTGAACGCATCATCCGCAATTTCCGTAACCGATGCCGGAATTTCCAGCAGCAGCATCGCGTTTCCAAATGCATTTGCGCCGATGCGCTCCAAGCCATCCGGCAGTTTCAGCGCTGCCAAAGCAACATTGCCGTGGAATGCCTGTGTGCCAATGCTGTGCACACCCTGCGGGATGGTAAGCGTCTGCATCCGCGCGGCCTGCGCAAACATCCCCTGCGGGATTTCCGTCAGTGATTTCGGCAAATGCACGGACAGAATGGCATAATTCAACCACATCGGGTTGATGCCGATCTGCTTCACGGTATCCGGGAAATACATGGACGTAGCAGACGTAGACGCGAAGGCATAATCCCCGACCGTTTCCAGCGAATCGCCCAGAGAGAAGGACGGAATCGCTTTGCAGCCGTTGAATGCCCACTTGCCGATGTACTTCACATGCGGCAGCAAAACGCCCTTCTGCTCCGCCGACGGCGAAACGCGCTTCAGTTTCTTGCAGCCATCAAATGCATAGTCTGAAATTTCCGCCAAATTCGGCGAAATATTGATTTCCTCAATGTTTTCGCAGCTCGTGAAGGCATGTTCGCCAATGGACTGAATGAGCGCACCGCCGTTAATGGTTTGAAGCGCCTTGCAGCCGCAGAACGCACTGCTCTCGATGGTCGTAACAGTGCTGGCGAGCGTTGCTTCCGTCAGCTTCGGGCATTCCAAGAACGCGTCAGCACCAATCGTTTCAACGCCGGGGGCAATGGAGACCTTCTCCAAATTCTTGCAGTAAATGAATGCGCCGCCAAGGCGCTTCACATTACCTGGAATGGTAATCGAGGTCAGCCCGCTCTCACGGAACGCGGCATCCCCTATTTCCTCCAAACTTTCCGGCAGTTCCACCGATTGGAGCTTGGACGCTCCACAGAAAGCATTCGCGCCAATTTTCTTCAAGCCATCGGGGAGCGTCAGCGAACGGAGTTCTCCATTATAATAGAATGTCCAGTCCGCGATTTCGGTCACATTTGCCGGGATGACAACTTCAGCAATCGGAACTCCTCGGAATGCTTCTTCTCCGATCGTTGTCAGCGAATCCGGAAGATTGATTTCCTTCAGCGCATAGCAATGCGCAAACGCAAGTCCATCAATACTTGTTACCCCATCCGGCAGATGAATACTCTCCAGCGACTCGCATTCTGCAAATGCATTATAGTCTATTCTCGTCACGCTGTCCGGAATTTCAATAGTTTTCAGGGACGTGCAGCCCTTAAAACCATGCACGTCCGTAATGTTCTTCGGCAAAACGACCGTAGTCAGGGACGTGCATTCCGTGAAGCATCCGCCTTCCATGCGGAAAACCTGCGGCGGCAGAATCGCCGTCTCCAGATTTTCGCAGTTTGCAAATGCATACTCCATCATGTCAAAATCCGTTGATGTGATTTCCACAGACTTCAGCTGATGGCAATATGCAAATGCAAAGCTTCCAACGTGAATCCCCGGCTGCGAAAGTTTCAGCGATGTGATGCCGGAATTGTAGAATGCATTTCGTCCAATCAACTCTAATTTTTCCGGGAAGTTGATAGCCGTCAGCGATGTGCAGTTTTTGAAAGCATTGGGATCAATAACAGTGCAGCTTTCCGGCAGCGTAATGCCAGTCAGTCCTGCTCTGCCGCTAAACGCCCCTTCGCCAATCTTTGTGATGCCGTCACGAACAGTTACATGCCCCGTAATTGAAGCACTTACAAATACGATGCTGTTGTCCTGCGTATCATATAAGATACCGTCTTCGGATACATAGCGCACAGAACCAAACGCTGTCGTAACCGTCTTCAGCTTGCTGGGCCAAATGCCGCTGATGTACTCCAGTTTGGAAGGCAGGTGCAGCGTTTCCAGCGAATCACAGCCTTCTACGACGCCATCCCTCATTTCAGTCAAGCCATTCGGCAGATTCAAGGTACGCAAAGAGGTGCAATATGCGAATGTTGCCCACATCCTTGTAACGCCTTCGGGTATCGTTACTTCTGTTAAAGCCCTGCAACGTCCGAACGCGCCACTTCCCAGATACTTCAAGCCTTCCGGCAATACCAGCTTTTCAATCTGCATACAGCCGTAAAATGCTTTATTTCCTATGCTTGTTAATCCTTCTGGAAGACTAATTTCCATCAAGCCTCTGCAGGAGGAGAACGCTCCGCCTCCAATTTTTTGCAAAGAATCTGGTAATTGGACAGATGTAATATCGTGCTCATTAAATACATTACTGCCAATACGCACCGTGCCGTCACGAATTACCACAGCGCCCGACACATCCGGCAAAGCATAGCAGAGTGTCTTACCCGGAATGTCGTAAAGCAGACCGTCCACTATCTCATAATTTGTGTTTTCTGGAGCAATATACAATGCTGTCAGCGAAGCGCAATTCAAAACAAACGATTCTCCAAGTTTGGTTACATTCGCTGGAATCGTCAGCGACGTTAACCCCGTGTCTGCAAACGCCCACGTTCCAATCGCTTCCACTGTATCCGGCAATACAATTTGCTTCAAATTCGGGCAGGCTTGGAAAGCATAATCTCCAATTTCGACAACTCCACCAAGTGATACTTCTCGCAGCTTCCCCTGTCCGCAAAAAGCAAATCTTTCGATTTTTTTCACACTCTGAGGAAGGCTTATACTTTCAAGGGTGTCAACGCCATTGCTGTTGAATGCGCCGTCTCCAATTACCTCAATTCCTTCGCTGACAACAACATGCTTCAGAATCGAGCCACGAAGATTTTCAATCGCATAGACAGGATGTCCGTCAATCACTGCGGGAACGACCACATCCGACATTTCTCCCGTGTAGCCGGTAATGTAGGCTTTGTCCCCTTCAAGGTGATAAGTAAAGGTGGTGCTTTGGTTCGCATGTCGTACCCCGTGTGCGCTCGCCCACAGCTGCGCCGCGCTGCCATCCTGCACCACAAGGCACAGGGCATCATTCACTGCTTCAAACGCATGGTCGCCAATCGTCTCCACCTGCGTGCTGATGGTGATGCTGCGCAGATTCTGGCAGTAGGCAAACGCATAGTCCGCAATGGCGGTCACGTTTTCGTCAATCACCAAATCCGCTCCTGCGCGCCGTGCCGGATAGAGCAGCAGCGTTTTGCCCGCCGCGTCCATCAGGATGCCGTCACAAACCTGCAAATACACACTTTCCGCTTCCACGCGCACTTCTTGCAGGTACTTGCAGTTTGCAAAGGCGTTTTCCGCAGTACCGACCACAGGCAGCCCGTTATGCACAGCCGGAAGCACCAGCAGAACCGTGTTTTCATCGCAGCCGCTGACAAGATAGCCATCCTGCGCGGCATTGAGCGTGTAGGAAATCTCCTGATCCGCCGCGGCAAAATTCACGCCCTGTGACGTGGCTGCTTTTTCAGCGGCAGACCCCTTCCAGCCGCGGATGGTCAGATTCTCGCAGTTCGCAAAAGCATCCGCCGCGATTTCCTCCACGTCCGGCCAGAGCAGGATGTCCGTCAGCGCACTGCATCCCTCAAAAGCGGCACTTTCAATGCGCCGCACCGTGCGCGGCAAAGTCACATTGGTTAGGCTTTCATTGCCGCTGAATGCCCTTGCGCCAATTTCCACAATGCCGTCCGTCAGTTCGATTTGGGTCAGCGCAGTGCAGTGCTCAAACGTGCTCGCCGGGATTTTCGTCAACGCGGCGTCCCACTGAACTTCCCGCAGGGCGGCACAGTTCATCCACGCGCCGTTGCCCAGCGTCGTGACGCTCTTGGGCAGCTTCAGCGTCTGAATCACAGTGCCAGAAAAAGCAGACGAACCAATCGTATTCAAATTTTCCGGCAGGACGATGCTTTCCAGCGTGCCAATGCCCGCAAACGCATACGCGCCGATTCTGGTCAGGCTCTCCGGGAAGATGATTTCCGTCAGGGCCGTATTTTCAAACGCATTTGCTTCTATGGTTTGCAGATACTTGCTCCATGTCACCGTTTTCAGCGACGTGCAGCCGCTGAACGCCGACGCAGAAACGGTATAGAGGCGCTCCGGCATCTGGAATTCCGTCAAGGAAACGTCATTCCGGAACGCCGCTGCACTCAGGCTCGTTACGCTGTCCGGAATATGCACGCTTTCCAGTGCCGTGCAGTTCTGGAACGCCTTTGTGCCGATGTTCGACAGCGAATCATCAAACGACAGCGATTGCACCGCCGTGCAGCCTTCAAATGCCGATTCGCCAACAGACGTCACGCCCGTGAACGCATTGGGCGAAACAAGCGACGTGCAGCCCTTGAAGAATCGGTCAGGAATCGCCGTCAGCGTACCTTCACCGAAATTCACCGTCTTCAAGCCCGTTGCATTTTCAAACATGCCTACCTGATAATCGCTGAAAATCGGCGAGAAAGTCAGCGTTTCCAGATAGCGCAGGTTTTTGAGTGCGCCATCATCAATCTGTGTCAGCGTTTCCGGCATGACAAAGCTTTGCTGCGGTGCGCTGGCAGCATAAGTCAGCAGCCGCGTGGCATCCGCCGTCATCAGTGCACCTTGCTGCACCTGAAAATGCGTGTTTCCCTCTGCCAGCTGGAAAGCCGTCAGCGCCGTGCAGTCACGGAATGCATCCGCGCCAATCAGGTTCAGCGACTTCGACAGCGGCATCGAAGTCAGCGCAACACAGCCGTCAAAGGCTTCCGCACCAATCATCGTAATATCGCCATCAATCTGAATGGATTCCAGTCTTTCGCAGCCCTGAAATGTGCGGTCAGGAATGACCGTCACACCAGCCGGAATTTCCAATGATTTTATTTTATAACAATACTGGAATGCGCCTTCCCCAATGGATTCGAGCTTTTCAGGCAGACGACCATCTCCCCAAGCTCTCCCCATATTCCAGCATCCAGCGAACGCGCTTTTACCGATTTTGGTCACGTTTTTGCCGATGCACTGCTCAACACTATAATCTCTTGCAGATCCATAGCCCCAGCAGTTCACAAAGGCTTCGTCCGGAATTTCTGTCAGTGAATCAGGGATTTCCAAAAAGTGCATTTGTAAACATGCCGCAAATACGCCCTCGCCCATTTTCGTCAGCTTCTGCGGCATCCGAACCGCATCAAGATAGGCGCTGCCTGCAAAGGCTTCCTTACCAAAGGTGGTTACATTGTCCGGAATGTAAAATTCCTTGCCGATGCCCGACGGCATATCAGAAAACGCGCGGTCGCCGATCGTCGTGACCGGATACCCTTCAATTTCCTGGGGAATAAGCACTTTGCTTCTCAGCAGTTCTTTATTATATCCTGTAATCGTCGCTTCTCCATTCTGAATCTCATAGGTATAGTACTCTGCCGGGTCTGCAACAACCACATATGCAAACAGATAATCATATCCATTTAATCGTAATTGAATACGCACCATTTCATTTGCAGAAAGTGAAATGCTGCCTTTACCATCCCATTCGACATGGATTCCTGTTGGCTCATAAGTGTAGCTTTCAAAGTGAGTTGCACCATATTCATCATCATTAGAACCACTGCCAAAAGAGCCGTGACCATCCGTATAAGCGAAATACCACAGCCATTCCTCTTTTGTCACAACGAAATCTTCTGGAACATCATAAGTAAAGTGGATTGTTTCCCCCGGCTGGGCAAAAATGACAGTCCGATCGTTCCAATCCATTTTCGCTTCCTTTGTCTCCGCGCAAGCAACTGTCGTTGCCAGCGCAAAAAGAAGCAAGAACAGTCCGAATGTGACTTTCCAACGTTTCATGTGCAATTCTCCTCCATCCGCTTTTTCCCTGTTGCAAACTGCCAGTTTTCCATATTTATTATACGCAGGTTTTCCCAGCTTGTCAACATGATTGGTAATCGTTTCTTGACAATTTCTTCTGAATATAGCATTAGCACCTTATTGATTTGACGGTGGATGGCATAGCATTCGATTTAGCTTCTGTATTTTTCCTTAATTTTCTTGATTCTGCTATTGACTTTTTCTTGAAATTGCTGTATGCTGGAAATCGAGAAAGGGGTTGATACGCATGAAATCCAAGAAACTTTTGACGATTACGCTGACCAGTCTGCTGATCGGAAGCTGTCTGGTCCTACCCGCACTGGCGGACAGCGCGGACGCTCCAAGCGGCGGAAATGTCGCGACTTACGAAATTTCGGCAAACGTAAAACGCATTGATGAATACGCGTTTGCGAACAGCACGAACCTTGTCAGCGTGAAAATTCCTGATTCTGTAACTGGCATCGGGGATTACGCCTTCTCGGGCTGCACGAGCCTGAAAGAGATTACGATTCCCAGCAGCGTGACAGAGATTGGCGCGCACGCATTCGATGGATGCACGGCGCTGGTGAAGGTGGATGGGCTTGAGAATGTAACGAATCTCAGTGACTTCACGTTCTACAACTGCACATCACTGCAAGATGTTGGAGATTTGACTTCTTTGACGAGCATTGGCGAATCTGCTTTTGCAGGCTGCAAATCACTGACGCAGCTCGGTGATATGCCCCATCTGAAAAGTATCGGCGCGTCTGCTTTTTCATACGCCATCAGTTGGGACGATGAACCGGAGCAGCATTATTACTGCGATTCACTGAAGCGTATTGGCGACATTTCTAATGTCGAACAAATCGGTGATTCAGCCTTTTTCAGCTGCGCGTCTTTAGCAGAAATCGGAAGTTTGCAGCATGTCACAACAATTGGAGATTGGGCTTTTGGGTATTGCACTTCACTCAAAGAAATCAGCAGCTTAGACAATATTAAAAAGATTGGCAGATGGGCTTTCTACAATTGTCAGTTGAATACGCTTGAAATCGGAGGAAATGACGTCCACATTGGGGCGGAAGCATTTTTCAGTTGCAATTCTCTTGCAAGCATCGAGGGCTTAAGCAACGTAACAAGCATCGGCAGCGGTGCTTTCGAGTCCTGCGCCATGACCACCATTAGCGGTCTAACGAACATTTCTGCCATTCCGGATAGCGCATTTGCCAGCTGTACCAATCTGCAAAGCGTAGAAGGTTTGGGGAATGTGACGAGCATTGGCGCATACGCATTCTCCAGATGCTATGCGTTGGAAACACTTGATAACACCGATAATGTGACCACCATTGGTGCTTACGCTTTCAGAGATTGTGAATTGCTCACATCCATGGAGCATTTGAGCAATGTAACAAGTATTGGCGATAGTGCTTTTGTAGGCTGCACCTCCTTGGTTCGGGTTGGTGATATGCCCCATTTGGAAAGCATCGGCGACTCTGCCTTTGGGGTTTCCAGCCGTTGGATTCCGGACGAAGGCATGTCAAAAGACTATGCCTGTGCGTCACTGGAAAGCATCGGAGATCTCAGCAGCGTTACTTCCATCGGCGAAAACGCCTTCTATCAGTGCACTTCGCTGAAAACCGTCGGCAGTCTCAGCAGCGTTACTTTCATCGGCGCAAATGCGTTCAAGCAGTGTACTTCCCTGCAAAGCATCGGGGAACTCGGCAATGTTACACGCATCGCGTATGGCGCTTTCTACGGCTGTGAATCGCTGACCAGCATTAGCGGCTTGGAAAAGCTGACCGTCTTGAATCGAGAGACATTCCGCAATTGCAAATCGCTGAAAACCGTTGGTGATTTAAGCAGTGTGACAAGCATCAGCGAGAAAGTGTTTGATGGCTGCACTGCGCTAACCACAGTTGGCGATTTAAGCAGCTTGAAGGCTGTTCCTGACAAGCTGTTCTACTGTCTGAAGGAGCTTCTTTCGGTCGGCGATTTAAGCAGAGCCACCTGCATTGGGAAAGATGCATTCTATGGCTGCAGCAAGCTGGCGAGCATCGGGGGTATGTCCAACGTCCGCACCATCGGCGAATATGCGTTTTCTAATTGCAAAGCATTGACCAGCCTTCCTGAACTGCCCCGGCTGAATAGCATCGGCAGCAGCGCATTCGCTGACTGCACCACTTTAACCAGCGTCGGGAATCTGACCAATGTCACAACGCTCGGCACTTGTGCCTTCAATAGCTGCAAAGCGCTGAAAACCATTGGCGATTTAAGCAAAGTCACATCCATCGGATATTCCACCTTTGGCTTCTGCACCGCATTAGAGAGCGTAGGCAACCTGAGCAGCGTAACTTCGATTGATTCTTACGCATTTGAAGGCTGCTCTTCGCTTGTGCGTGTCGGCAACATGAGTAATGTCGAATCCATTGATTCTAACGGTTTTGTGAATTGCAGCGCCTTGGAACACGTTGATGAACTTGACAAGATTACCAGCATCGGTCAGTATGCATTTATGGGCTGTACTGCACTGAAGAGTATCGGTTCCCTGCACAACTTGGAAACTATCGGGAAAGGTGCTTTTAACGGCTGCAGTGCACTGGAGCATGTTGATGATTTGTACAGCTTGACGCGCTTGGAATCCGGGGTTTTCGCAGGCTGCGTATCGTTGATTAGCGTTGACTGGTCTGACAAATTAACCGCCATTGGGGATAATGCATTCAGCGACTGCAAATTGCTTGTCAGCATCGGTGATTTAGGCAGCGTTACAACCATCGAATATTATGCTTTTGCTGGATGCTCCAGTTTGGAACGTCTTGAACACTTAGATAATCTGGTGAGCCTTGGCGAGGGCGTATTTGGGTACGGCAGCCATTATACAGGCTGTATCTCGCTGAAATCAATCGGCGATATGCCCAAATTGGAGTCAATGGAGCAGAAGTGTTTCGTCAGCTGTACTGCGCTGGAAACCGTCGGTGATTTAAGCAGCCTGAAAGAGATTCCTTATCGTGCGTTTGATGGCTGCACCTCTTTGGTAAGCGTCGGCGACCTGAGCAATGTAACCGCTATCAGACAATACGGGTTTTCTGGCTGCACAAAACTGGCCTCAATTCCGAATCTGGGCAGTTTGGAAAGCGTCGATCAATCTGCCTTCTCCGGATGCGAGTCGCTTGCATTGTTGGGCAATCTTCGCAAGCTAACGAGTTTTGGCTACCCGTCTTTCGATAACTGCCCGAACCTTGTCCTGGAAGTCCTGCCGGACTCCGCCGCTGAGCAGTACGCAAAGAGCTACAACATGCGGTACACCTACATTACGGAGTAATTCTCACATCACTTGGTTCTTCGCGGAATCTTGGGGGCAAACAACAAGATTCCGTGAAGAACCTCTTTTATCTTGCACCATTTCGTCCACATCCACATCCATGTTGATATGTGCCGTTGGATTTCGCAGAACTAAGAGGCATACCATTTCGACTGTTGCTTCATTTTCCAAGGAAAGTTCTTTCACTTTCTGACCGCTCACTGGAACAGGGAATGCAAACACCATATTCCTGATGCAGCTGCCGTCCTTCTGCTTTTCCAGGTACAGACCAATGCCCAGCCACAAGTACGCACAAATTGTTTACTGGGGCACAAGAAGCAACACAGCTCACCTGAAAGTAACTGCTTGAAAATTAGAGTGCACTGTATTATAATTTAGATGTAACATTCTAATTTGAACTATTGGGGGTGCTGCGATGCTGACAAAAGAAGAAATGCCCGCTTGCCCGGTAGCAACTACCGTGGCGCTGATTGGAAGCAAGTGGAAGTTGCTTATCATACGAAATCTGCTGGCTCGTCCGTGGCGGTTCAATGAACTGAAAAAGGACTTGGAGGGAATCAGCCAAAAGGTGCTGACAGACAGCCTGCGCTCGATGGAAGCCGATGGTATCATTACCCGTACAGTCTATCCCGAGGTGCCGCCGAGGGTGGAATATGCGCTGACCGAACTTGGCAAAAGTCTGAAACCCATTCTGGATTCCATGCGGGCATGGGGCGAAGCATATAAGGCTAAACAGTAAAAAAGCCGAAGCGGCACCTTTCCAGTGCTGCTTCGGGTTTTCCTTATGTTGAAGTCAAATCATTCCCAAATGCTTCAATCTCGATATGTTTTTCCCTCTCGAAGTTTGGACAATGCACATACCGTCTCCACATGTTCCGTTCCCGGAAACATATCCACCGGCGTTGCCCATTCCGCCTGATATCCGCCATCCACCAGCACGCGCAAGTCCCTTGCGAGGGTCTCCGGGTTGCAGGAAACGTACACAACCCGCTTTGGTTTCAGCATCAGCAGACTTTGCAGGAACTTCTGGTCGCTGCCGGCGCGGGGCGGATCCATCATCACCACGTCGGGCGCGTTTCCCTCCTTGGCGAGCTTCTGCATGAAACGCCCTGCGTCGTCGCAGAGGAAGCGCGCGTTCTCCACGCCGTTGCGGCGGGCGTTCTCCTTCGCATCGCGGATGGCATCGGCATTCAGCTCCACGCCGATGAGCTGCTTGCAGCCATCCGACGCGCACAAGCCAATCGTACCCGTACCGCAGTAGGCGTCCAGCAGGGTTTCTGCGCCTGTCAGCTGCGCCGCGTCAATCGCCGTGCGGTAGAGGACTTCGCATTGCTTCGCGTTCACCTGATAGAAACTCTGCGGGCTGATGCGGAAGCGCTTGCCGCACAGCTCATCCTCCATGTACCCCTCGCCATAGAGGGTGATTTCCTTCGTGCCCAGCACCATGCTGGTTTCGCGCTGATTGCAATTCAGCACCACGGTCGTGATTTCCGGGTGGCGCTGAATCAGCTCCTGCACAAATGCCTTTTTGCCCGGAAATTCAAGGCTCGTTGCCACCAGCACGACCATAATCTGCCCCGTCACATGCCCCGTGCGGATGAGGATATGGCGCAGGAAGCCGCGGTGCGTGTACTCGTTGTAGATGCGCAGCTTGTAGGCAGGCAGCATCGCGACGATGGTCTGGATGATGCGGTCAGCGCGGCGATCCTCAATCAGGCAGCGCCGCACGGGCACGACGCGGTGCGTCCCCATGGCGTAGACGCCGCTGATGGGCTTACCCGCCTTGTCCACTGACAGCACGGCATGAACCTTGTTGCGGTAGTGGAATGGGTCGTCCATGCCCAGAATCGGGCGGACTTCGCAAATTCCGTCCAGCAGTTCCGCCACGCGCTGCTGCTTCCATTGCAGCTGCTCCGCGTAGGACAGGCGGGTCAGCTGGCATCCGCCGCATTTCGCCGCGACGGGACAGTTCCAGCGGATTTCGCGCGCCGGACGCTGCGTTTTCGCCTGTTCCTTCGGCGGATTCGGACGCGTTTCCTGCATTCGGCGGGTAGTCAGGTGCTTCGGTCGGCGGAAATTGCTCATCGTGTATGTACTCCTTCATTCTCTGTGGGTTCGCTCCATTATAACACGTCTCTCCCTGCCGCTTCAAGTCTTGTTTTTCCATCTTTTCATTTTCGCGCGACTATGCTACAATAGAAGAAACAATTTTCCGTGAGGCGATTTCGATGCTGTTTTTTTCCTCCCCCATCCGTCGTCGGACGTTCTCCTGTATGCGCGGTAATTTGACCATCCGCGGCACAGAGTACCGTCCGAATGGCGAAGAGCTCCCGATTGCCATTGTCTGCCACGGTTTTATGGCAAATCAGCAAACCGTCCGGCAGTACGCGCGGGTGCTGGCGAAAATTGGTTACTGCGCGTACTGTTTCGACTTCTGCGGCGGCAGCGTTCCGCCCTTGGGGCGGAGTGATGGCGCGACGACGGACATGTCGGTGCTGACCGAGGTGCAGGATTTGGAAGCCGTCATTCGCTATGCGCAGTCGCTTCCCTATACCGGCGATACGCTGCTGCTGATGGGCTGTTCGCAGGGCGGGATGGTGTCCGCGCTGACCGCTGCGAAGCATCCGGATGCAGTGGACAGGCTCGTGCTGTTCTACCCGGCATTCTGCATCCCCGACGACGCGCGCGCGGGGCACATGATGATGGCGCACTTCGATCCGCAAAACCTGCCGGAGAAGATTCACTGCGGGCCGATGCCGCTGGGACGCTGCTATCCCGAAGCCGTCATACACATGGACGTTTTCCGCGAAATCACGCCGTACACCGGGCGGGTGCTGATTGTCCACGGCACGGCGGACGGCATCGTCAAGCCGAATTATGCGAAAAAGGCGGCGGAAGCGTATGCGAACGCGGAACTGCACTTGATTGACGGTGGAGCGCATGGGTTTAACCGCCGCCATGACGCGGAGGCGATTCGTTATTTAACCGCATTTGCCGCTTTGTGAGGGGGATTTTATGACCACCGTCGAAATCTGGGGCGCACGCGCCGGGCAGACGCAGTCCCGCCTGTTTGAAGAAATCCGCCAATGCCGTGAAGCTGGTCAGCGCGTCCTGCTGCTCGTGCCGGAGCAGTACACCCTGCAAGCCGAGCGAGAACTGGTGGAGCAGCTTCATCTGCCGGGGCTGTTGGATTTGGATGTACTGTCGCCGCGCAGGCTGGGGCGGCGCATCCGAGAAAGTGCGGGGCATTCACCCAAAGCCGCGCTGGACGAAAGTGGGCGGCGGATGGCACTGGCGCAGGCGCTTTCCCTGAAGCAGGAGGAACTGCACTATTATCGCCGCGTCGCGCTGTCATCCGGGCTGCCGGAGAAGCTGTCCACGCTGCTGATGGACTTCCAGCGCACGGGGCTGTCAAGCGAAGAATTTGCCGCCTATGCGGAGGAGCTGCCATCCGGCGCACTGAAGGCAAAGGCGCATGATTTGCTGCTGCTTTGGCAGACGTATGACGTGCTGATTGCCGAGCGCTTTCAGGATGAGCCGACGCAGCAGTTTGAGCTGGTGGAACGGCTGCCGGAAAGCGGGCTGATGCGCGATGCCGCCGTGTTTGTCTACCAGTTTGACATGCTGCCAACGCCGCTGTGCGTCCTGCTGGCGACCGCTGCACCGGAATGCGCCCGCATGGTCGTTGCGTTCACGATGGACAAGGACACTGCAAGCGACGGGCACGTTTTCGCCTCCCAGCGCAGGAGTGCGGCGGAGTTGACCGGATGGCTGCGTCAGCGCGGCATTCCCGTGCAGTGGAAGTGGCTGCCAAGCGACCCCGATGAGCGCGACGAAGCCCTCCGCCACCTCGAAGCGCACCTGTTCGCCCGTGACGGCGCGGTGTACCCCGGCGACGCGTCCGCCCTGACGCTCCATGCCGCCGCAAACCCGTATGCCGAAGCCGCTTTCGCCGCGCAGACGCTGCAAAGCTGGCACGAGCGCGGCATTCCGTGGCAGTATATGGCGGTCGCGCTGGCGGATGCGCAGGGTATGGCCGGCATCCTCGCCGTCACGCTGCAAAGCGCGGGGATTCCCTGCTATCAGGCGCGGAAGGACAGTGCGGCGCGGCACGGCTTGAGTCGGATGCTCGTCGGCGCACTGCGTTGCATCTCCGGCGGATTTCTCCGCGCGGATGTGCTGCAAGTGGCAAAAAGCGGCTTTTCTTCCCTGACCCGCAACGAAGCCGATTCGCTGGAGAACTACGCCATCACACACGGCATCAACCGCGGCAAGTGGCTGCGTCCGTTCCCTTATGGCGACGACGCGGCGGATATGGACGAACTGCGCGTCCGGCTGATTTCGCCTGTGCAGGCCCTTCGGGATGCGCTCCGCCGCGCAAAAACAGCGGGTGATTCCGTCGAGGCAATTTTCCGCTTCTTGGAGAATACCAATGCGTATGACCGCCTGATGGCGCGCGAGGAAGCGCTGCTTTCGCGCGGGATGGCGGCGGAAGCAACGCAGAATCGGCAGGTATGGACAATCCTGATGACGCTGCTTGATCAGCTGTATGCGCTGCTGAGCACACAAAAGGCAAATCAGCGGGATTTGGCACGGTTCGTGGAATCAGGTTTGACAGGCGCGTCGATTTCGTCCCTGCCGCCGCAGCCGGACACGGTGATGATCGGCGAAGCGGGGCATTTGATGACCGGGCGGATTGATGCGCTGCTCGTCATGGGAATGCAGGACGGCGCGCTGGGCAGTACGGCGGATTCGCTCCTGTCCGAGACGGAGCGGCGCACGCTGTGCGACTTGGCGCAGCGCGCGATTGGCCTGACGCAGCAGGAGACGTGCGCCCTGCGGCAGTCGGACTTCTACCGTACACTATCCCTTCCCCGGCGCTTTCTGACCGTCACCTGTTCGCAGGGCGGGCAGGACGGCACGGCGTTTCGTCCGGCGGGGCTGCTGGAGGACATGACGCAGCTGTTCCCGCATATGGTGGTATCCGGCGGCGTGCTGGCAAACGACGTCGCGCCGCTCTCCCCCGCCATGGCGCTGGATGCACTGCCGCACCACCTGCGGCAAGCTGTCGACACCGACACGCCGCTTCCGGAGCAATGGGCAAACGTCCTGCGCTGGCTGTATTTCGACCCGGAGTGGCACAGCCGCTGTCAGGCCGTGCTGGATGCGCTGAACCGCCACGGCACGGCGATTTTCCTCTCCCGCGACCACACGCGGCGGCTCTTCACGCAGGACAAGGTGTCCATCAGCCGTTTGGAGGGCTTCGCGCAGTGCCCGTATCGGCACTTTGTGAACTACGGCTTGAAGCCCGTCATCCGCCGCGAGTACGAGTTCGACCCGGCGGATGTGGGCGATTTCTACCATGCCGCGATGGAGGGGTACGCCGCCCTTGCGCTGAAGGAGCCGGATTTTCCGGATTTGCCGGACGAAAAAATCCACGCGCTGATGGATACGGTGCTGCTGCCGCTGACGACCGCGTGGGCAGATGGTCCGCTGAATGAAACGCCGTCCCTGCGCCTGCAGGGCGAGAAGTACCGCCGAACGGTGCACCGCGCCGCGTGGATGTTCACGCATCACGCGCAGCACAGCCGCTTCCGCACCGTCGGCGAGGAAGTTGTGTTTGGCGAGGAGGACGGGCTGCCCCCGGTGGTGCTGACGCTGCATGATGGACGGAAAATCGCCCTGCGCGGCAAAATCGACCGCATCGACCGCTGGGAGGGCGACGAGGGCGTGTATCTGCTCGTATCCGACTACAAGAGCAGCCACCGCGACATTGACCCGACGCGCCTATGGTACGGGCTTCAATTGCAGCTGCTGCTGTATCTGCAAGCCGCGTGCGAGGGGCTGGACGGCAATCCGGCGGGCGCATTCTACTTCACGATTCAAGACCCGATGGTAGATACGGCGGATGTAAAGGAATCCGCGGAAAAGGCGATTGCGAAAAAGCTGCACCTGAAAGGCATTGTGCTGGCGGATGTGGACGTGGTGGAAGCGCTGGATTCCAATCCGGGATATTCGTTCACGAAAATCTTTAATGCGGATAGCAGCGTCGCTTCCTCGTCTGATGGCTACACGTCGGAGGAAATGGCAGCACTGCTTGCCCACGCCAAGAAGATGGCGGCGGAGCTGGCCGACCGCATCCGCAGCGGCGAAATCACCCCGTCCCCCGCCGTCATCAGAGACTGGAACGCCTGCCAGTGGTGCGACTGCGCCGGAGTCTGCAAGCTCGACACGTCCATCCCCGGTCATGAAAAACGTGAACTTCCGCCGCTGAAGAAGCAGGATTTATTGACCCTCATGGCGAATGATACAGATGCACCCGGCAATGAGGAGGACACGTCACCGTAAAAGCGGTGAATTTTTCTCCCGAACACAAAGGAAATTCATCAGAGGCATTGCATCCGGGCGCAAAATGGTTTATAATAGAGATACGAAACTCTCACTCACAAGGAGGCGTTTACCCATGATTCAGATTATCGCAGGCAAGAAGGGCTCCGGCAAGACCAAGCGGCTGATTGACATGACCAACAACGCGGTCAAGACCAGCTCCGGCAACGTCGTTTTCCTCGACAAGAACGACAGCTATATGTACGAAGTGGACCGTGCGGTTCGTTTCGTCAACGTCGAAGAGTACAGCGTTTCCAGCGCGGAAATGTTCCTCGGCTTCCTCGGCGGCATGCTCGCCAGCAACTACGACGTCAAGACCGTCTTCATCGACGCGTTCCTCAAGCTGATCAAGATTGACCTCGCCGACGCGAAGTGGTTCTTCGACAGCCTCGAAAAGTACGCGCAGAAGCATGATGTGACGTTCGTGCTGTCCGTCAGCGCCGATCCCGAAGCGCTGCCCGACTTCTGCAAGGGCTACATCATCTAATTGGAACAGCCCACGAGGGCGGCGGAGCATGTAAGCCGCCGCCCTTTTGATATTTCGCGCGAAGGGCTCAAGGGGGCAAGGGGGCGAGCGCAGACTTCGCCTGTTTTCATTGTCCCTTGTCGTTCCCGCAGGAGCGACCCCCCCTGCAACATAATTACCTATTATAATAGGTAGGAAACCCAGCAACCGCAAGCAGAAACTCGGCAAGAACCCTTTCTTGCCCTCAACCCAGCAGGCATCGCCCTGCGGATAGGAGCGTGATTTCCATGTCATTCATTTCCACCCGCGGCGGCGCCTGCGTCACGGCATCCCAAGCCATCCTGCGCGGTCTTGCGCCCGATGGCGGTCTGTATGTCCCGGCGGTGTTCCCGCAGATGACGCTGGCGGACATTGCCGCGCTGACCAAGCTCGACTACCGCGCCCGCGCGCTGACCATCCTCCGTGGCTATCTTGATGATTTCAATGCGCAGGAACTGGCGGACGCAATTGCCAGCGCCTACGAAGCCGCCAAGTTCGATGACGCCGCGATTGCGCCCACGAAGAAGCTCGACAGCAACACCCATGTGCTGGAGCTCTTCCACGGGCCGACGCTTGCATTCAAGGACATGGCATTGCAGCTGCTGCCGCACCTGACGACGCTCTCCGCCAAGAAGAACGGTGAAAACCGCGAAGTGGCAATCCTCGTCGCGACCAGCGGCGACACGGGCAAGGCGGCACTCGAAGGCTTCAAGGACGTGCCGGGAACATCCTGCACCGTCTTTTACCCGACCGACGGCGTCAGCGACGTGCAGAAGCTGCAAATGACCACCACGGGCGGCGAAAACACGCACGTCATCGCCCTGAACGGCAATTTCGACGATGCGCAATCCGGCGTGAAGGCGCTGTTCTCCTCCGAGGATTTCCATCAGCAGGTGAACGCGCGCGGCAAGGTGCTTTCCTCCGCCAACTCGATTAACTTCGGCCGCCTCGTGCCGCAGATTGTTTATTATTTCTCCGCTTATGCCGATTTGCTGAACGCGGGCGCGATTGCGCTGGGCGACGAGGTGAATTTCGTCGTGCCGACGGGCAATTTCGGCAATATCCTCGCGGGCTACTACGCACGGAGCATGGGGCTGCCGGTCAAGAAGCTCATTTGCGCCTCCAACCGCAACAACGTGCTGACGGATTTCTTCCTTGGCGGCGTTTACGACACGCGTCGGCAGTTCTTCAAGACGACCTCCCCCTCGATGGATATCCTGATTTCCTCGAATTTGGAGCGTCTGCTGTTTGAATGCGCCGACCGCGACGGCGCGCTGATTGCCCGCTGGATGCAGCAGCTGCGCACGAGCCAGTCCTACGCCGTTGGTCAGCAGCGGCAGGAGTGGCTGCTGAGCGTCTTTGCCGCCGGGTACGCTGATGACCGCGACTGCGCGGAGGAAATCGCCCGCGTGTTCGAGCAGCATCACTACCTGATGGACACGCACACCGCCGTTGCGAGCCGCGTTCTGCGCCAGTACCGCGAGACGTCGGGCGATTCGACTCCGACGGTTATCGTGTCCACCGCCAGCCCCTACAAGTTCGCCGCCGATGTGCTGACTGCCGTCGCCGGAAAGAACGCCGTCGCCGGACTGGATGCATTTGCCTGCTCGGATGAATTGGAAGCGCGTTCGGGGATGCCCGTGCCGCAGCAGGTGAAGGCACTGCGTTCCCTGCCGATTCGCCACACGGCGCACTGCGAGAAGGGCAGCATGGCGCAGGCGGTGCTGGACGCTTTTGGCGGAAAGTAAATCCCCAGTGGAAAATTGGAAGGGACTAATATGAACAACACGGACATGCTTTTTGTCCAGAAGAAGCTCAATGATTTGGTCGGCTGCACCCTCATCAACCTCTCCCGCACGGCGGATTTGCTTTGCCTGTCGTTTGCGCCGCGCGCGCTGACGACCGAGGTGCAGGAGGAACAGTCCCTGCACTTGCAATGCTACTATCGTCTGGTGCAGGATGGGCGGGTTTCCTTGGCGCGAAGTGACTATTTCCAGCCGTCGGAAGCCATGTGGGATTTGTGGCGCAAGCAGGGGTTGGAGGAGGATGTCATTCCGGATGACTACCGCTGTGACGAGTTGGGCGCGAACCGGCTTGATGACCGCATTGTGGAGCTGAACGACGTGCTGACAGGCATCGAAAACCGCTTCATCGTCCGCACGGTGATGGTGGATTCTATTGGGGATGTGACGCTGTGCTTTGACAATGGCGCGGTGTGGAGCATTCTGGTAGACACCTCCGGGGGCGAGGAATGCTGGCGGTATCTGCCCGCGAACGAAGAGCAGCCGCAGCTGGTGCTGTACTCGGATGGCATTGAGTGCGAATAAGCGCTTCGGTTGCAAAGCGCAGGGGAATGCGTTTTTAGTGCATCCGCCAAATCGCTTTTTCATGCTTGTTTTTATGGAGCAGGGGGAATCGCGCCTGCGGGCGCGACCAAAGGGCTTTCCGATCGCCCTTTGGAAACCTTCGGTGTGCGCACCTTCGGAGTTGACTTTTTCCGCAAAAATTGACCCGCTTGTCGTGCTGGACAGGCGGGTTTCTTCATTAATATTGCTTACTCACGCCGCGTCTGTTTTCTGCTTTTGCTTATACTGTGCGGTGGTAATTCCCAGAATCACACCGAGAAACGTATCCACCGCGGTAATAGTGCCGACAACCTGCTCACCGTATGGCAGGCGCCAGATGCTCGCCAGCGCAAAATACAGCGTCCCCATCGCGGGCAGCAGCAGCTGCGCCATCCATTTCAGCACGTTATACGTCTTGTCACACATGCGCATTCCTCCCCCATCGCAGTCTATGCGGAAATTCACCGTTTGTGCAGATTTTTTTCGCAGAAGGCTTGACAGAACGGGATTGCCCTGCTATAATAAACAAGGTTTTGAAGAAACCTGTGCCGTAGACAGCCGGTATCCGCAAGGATGTAAAGGAGTTTGCTCCGCCTGCCGAGGTGTGAAGGATATAGCATGAAATTTGCTCATCCCTTGCACCTGTTGCAAGGGTTTTCTTTTACTCCCAAACCGTTAAGGAGGTGCAAGAAATGAGCAAGGTGCATGAGGTGAAGCCGGAGAAGGTGGCAGCTGTTGCTGACATCGTCGAAAAGCTGAAGAATGCCCAGTCTGTGGTGATTTGCAGCTACAGCGGACTGACTGTGGAGCAGGTGACTGAAATCCGCAAGCAGTGCCGTGAGAATGACGCCGCGTACTGCGTCCTGAAGAACCGTCTGGTTCTGCGCGCGCTGAATGAGGTGGGCATTACCGGTCTTGACGATCTGCTCAATGGCCCGAACGCTTTCGTGTTCTCCATGAAGGACGCTGTGTCCGGCCCGAAGATCATCAACGACTACATCGAAAAGAACAAGCTGGAGAGCCTGAAGATCACCGGCGGCGTGCTGGGTACGGAAACCCTCGACGTGGCTGCTGTGAAGCATCTGGCGACCCTGCCCAGCCGCGAAGTGCTGCTGGCAAAGCTGCTTGGCTGCATGACCAACACCGTGGCGTCCTTCGTCCGCGTGGTGGATGCAATCCGCAAGCAGAAGAATGGCGAGGAATAATCCGCGCCGATGCCGCATGAGGCTTTACGCCCCTGCGGTCTGAACAACGACAAGTTTTCATTACGATATCAACCGATATAGGAGGCTGAATCAACATGACTCATGAGGAGATCATTGCCGCCGTCGAATCCATGACGGTGCTGGAACTGGCCGATCTGGTCAAGGCTATGGAAGAAAAGTTCGGCGTGTCCGCTGCTGCGACCGCTGTTGTTGCTGGCCCCGCTGCTGGCGCCGCTGCTCCCGCTGCGGAAGAAAAGACCGAGTTCGACGTGGTGCTGAAGTCCTTCGACGCCGCTGCGAAGCTGAAGGTTCTGAAGCTCGTCCGCGAAGTGTGCGGTCTGGGCCTGAAGGAAGCCAAGGACTTCGTCGAAGCCGTTGCGGCTGGCCCGAAGACCGTCAAGGAAGGCCTGTCCAAGGAAGACGCCGACAAGATGGCTGCCCAGTTCAAGGAAGTCGGCGGCGAATGCGAAATCAAGTAATTCTTCGGAATTACGTTTCGCCTTCTTGCAATCGTCAAGAAAAGCAAAGAGGTTGGATGCTTGCATCCAGCCTCTTTTTTATGCTATCGACACGCTTCGTCTCTGTTCCCCTTGACTTTTTTGCATTCTTGCGGGATAATAAGGCAGGAAATTCGTCAATTCATCCGTTTTATTTGAAGGAGGTGCATGGCGATGCTGACTTTTCGGGACGCAACCGCTGATCAGGCGGGGCTTATCAGCCACATTTATGCTACCAGCTGGCGTAAGACCTATCGGGGGCATATCGCCCAGCATTATCTGGATCGTCTGCCCGATGAATACTGGGTGCCATCCATCCGCTCATGGCTGTCCAGCGGGCAGCTGTATGGGCTGATGGTCTATGACGACGATAAGCCCGTCGGCTGCTGCATCTACGGCCGCGGGCGCGACGAGGATTATGGCGACTGGTGCGAGATTGTGTCGCTCTATCTGCTGCCGGACACGATGCGTCAAGGCATCGGCGGCAAGCTGCTGGAAGAAGTCATCCGGCTGATGCAGCTGGATGGTTATGAGAAGTTTTACCTCTGGGCGATTGACGGCAACGAAATTGCCGACGGCTTCTACCGCAAGCATGGCTTTCTGCGCACGGATGACGCGGTCGATTACAAAATCGGCGGCGAACCCGTGCGGGACGTGCGGTATACGCGCGTATTACCCAGCGCGTAATTCAGCCGGTTTCGGCTTTTGCAGATACATGCCCGTGGCAATCAGCGCCGTCAGCGGTGCCGCCGCTGCCAAGCCGAACGACCCGACAAGCGTGTTTAGCAGCTGCGAAGCGACATATTTCAGGTTGATGATGTCCGTCAGCGTCGTTCCCTGCCCAGCGAAGTACATCAGCATCGACAGGTAATTGCCGGAATATGCCAGCATCAGCGTCGTCGTCATTGTGCCTAACACGCTCCGCCCGACCAGCAGCCCCGACTTCATCAGCGCTCGGCGGCTGATGTCCGGTTTGTGGCGGTGCACTTCCTCCATCGACACGCTGATGTCCATCGACAAATCCATCAGCGCGTCAGTGTTTTTCCCATTTCAAATTTCCCCATAATCGAGTAGGAGACTCCCCTAAATAAATAGGAGAGCCGACCTCTCACACCACCGTGCGTACCGATCGGTACACGGCGGTTCAATCGCATGAGTGCAAGGACTCGTAGCAGTTGAGGATACTAAAATATCCGGCTGCTGCGAGTCTTTCGTTGGTTATGGAACATTCTAAAACTGGGCTTCCCGCGATTCGCCAATAGCCCAATCGGGAGTTGCCCCACTGGTACGCCTTCTCTGCCGGGATTCCCAGCTTCTTTAAGTTGGCTACCTTCGTT
>QWCH01001430.1_pt1 | contig 36460 bp, 36 predicted proteins | sample 1972671 | NCBI WGS metagenome assembly QWCH01 (sample SAMN09866713, study PRJNA288562) | Human gut metagenome isolate term3_stool, whole genome shotgun sequencing... | isolation source: gut | host: Homo sapiens | place: USA: California
TGTATAATGAACTAAAATATCTTGTAAGTGCTTAAAATACAAGAAAGGGAGACTTATTTTTCAATAATTCTCCCCAACATTTGACTTAGAGCCTCTTTTTTTGTATATGAGTACATTTATGGAATCAAAACACAATATGTGGTATAATGTATTAGAGGTGTTAGAGTGTTTAATATAAGAGAAGAACTACAAAAGCTACCTGCAAAACCGGGAGTTTACATAATGAAAGATGATAAAGACAATGTTATCTATGTTGGAAAGGCAAAGATTTTAAAAAATCGTGTCCGATCATATTTCAATAAAACTCAAAAGTCACCGAAAGTTTCTGCAATGGTAAGTCATATAAAGAGCTTTGAATATATTATCGTCGACAATGAAGTAGAAAGTTTGGTACTTGAAAGTAATTTAATAAAGAGCTACGCCCCGAAGTACAACATTTTACTTAGAGATGACAAGCAATATCCATATATAAAACTTACGAACGAACCGTTTCCAAGACTTATAAAATCGAGGGAGTTAAAGAAAGACGGCGGAAGTTATTTCGGACCTTTTCCGAATGTTCTGGCTGTTAATAATGTTCTTACTTTTTGGGAAGACGAGTATCGACTTAGGACTACAAAGAGATATTTAGACAGAGTTTATAAGCCGTGTCTAAACTTTTATATCGACAAATGCGATGCACCTTGCATGGGAAATATGAGTGAAGAAGATTATATGAAAAAACTAGTTGAGCCGATAGATTTCTTGAAGGGAAAAAATGAGCTTACAGTTGAAAGAGTTCGTGATAAGATGCTTTTTTATGCTGAAAATATGGAGTACGAAAAAGCTGCTGCAATGAAAAGCCTGATTGAGGATTTAAATTCTCTAAAAGAGGATCAAAAGATTACAAAGCCGCTCGGCGATTCGATCGACTATGTCGCATATGCAAAGAGCGAGGATCTTTTTCTTGTTGAAGTGTTTTTTAAACGTGATGGAAAAACAATCGGTAGGGACAGCTTTGTGCTTTCAAATGATGATGAAGATGAACACGAGATGATGGAAGAGTTTATTAAGCAGTATTATCTTGGAATATCAAATCCACCTTCGGAGCTTGTGCTTGAGGTTGAACCGACAAATCTAGAAAGTTTACAAAAAGCGATACGACAAAAAGGAATTTTAAACACAACTATAAATGTGCCAAAACGTGGCGAAAAGCGTGACACAATTATGATGGTTAAGAAAAATGCACTCGAAGATTTGGCAAAACACAGGGCAAGGATTCTTCAAAAGACAAAGACAAATGTTATTGCACTTACAGAACTTGCACAGATTATTGGTACCGGAGAATACCCTGAAAGGATTGAATCTTTTGATATTTCACATATTCAAGGGACGGATGCTGTTGGAGGAATGGTAGTATTTAGTGATGGGAATCATAACAGAAATGATTATAGAAGGTTTAAAATAAAAGAAGCGGACACAAGAAATGATTTGGAATGTATGAAGGAAGTTTTGACCAGAAGATATAAGAGAATGCTTGATGGTTCAAAGGGTTTTTCTAAAGCACCGAATTTGATTTTGATGGATGGAGGCAAGACTCAAGTTGGTATTGCTATAAAAGTTTTAGAAGATTTGGGGATTGATATTCCTGTGATGGGAATGGTTAAAGACGATTCTCATACAACGAACAAACTTTTATACAACAATGAATTTTATGCACTCAAAGAGAGTAGGGAACTTTTCACATTCATAAGCAATGTTCAAAACGAAGTTCACAGATTTGCTATAAGTTATCATAAGAGTCTTAGAGGAAAGACTATGATAAAAAGTAGACTTGACGGCATAAAGGGAATCGGACCGAAAAGAAAAGAAGCACTTATGAAAGAATACGGTTCGATTGAAAAGATAAAGCAGGCTTCGATAGATGATCTTGTGAAAGTTCCGGGTATGACTCGAAAATCTGCAGAGTCCGTGAAAGAAGAATTGACAAAGTACGAAATAGATTAACATATTTTAAAATATTTTTATGTAATACCGAATCTTGTTTTTGTTTATAGATAAATTCTATAGGCAAGGGGTTTGGTATTAAAAAAATCTATTAAAGATTCTTAGCCAATAATAGCTAAAAACTTTGACATTAGTTTTTAGTTGTTATATAATAGTATGTGGAAAATAATTTTAACCACATGATGACAACTTTTTAGGAGGTAATTATGTCAAAAGTATTTAAGACGATGGACGGTAATACCGCCGCAGCTCACGTAAGTTATGCATTTACAGAAGTTGCTGCAATTTATCCTATTACTCCATCTTCAAACATGGCTGAAGCTGTAGACCAATGGGCTTCAGAAGGAAGACTGAATTTATTCGGTCAAAAAGTATTAGTTAAAGAACTTCAATCTGAAGGCGGTGCTTCAGGTGCAGTTCACGGTTCACTTCAAGCTGGCGCTCTTACTACTACATATACGGCTAGTCAGGGTTTATTGCTCATGATTCCAAATATGTACAAAATCGCAGGTGAACTTCTACCGGCTGTATTCCACGTATCAGCTAGATCTTTAGCAAGCCACGCATTGTCAATTTTCGGCGACCATTCAGACGTTATGGCTGCTAGAAACACAGGATTTGCAATGCTAGCAAGTGGTTCAGTTCAAGAAGTTATGGACTTGGCAAGTGTTGCTCACTTAGCAACAATCAAGGGCCGTGTACCATTTGTACATTTCTTCGACGGATTCAGAACTTCACACGAAATTCAAAGAGTCGAAGTTATGGATTATGAAGAATTAAGATCTCTCATTGACTACAAAGCATTAAATGAATTCAGAATGAGATCATTAAATCCTGAAAGACCTGTAACACGCGGTACTGCAGAAAACGGAGATATCTACTTCCAAGCTGCAGAAGCTTCAAATAAATACTATGAAGATATCGTTGGAATCGTTGCAGATTACATGAAAGAAATTTCAAGAATCACCGGTCGTGAATATAAACCATTCGATTACTATGGAGATCCTGAAGCAGAAAGAATTATCGTTGCAATGGGATCAGTTACAGATACAATCGAAGAAACAGTTGACTACTTGAGAGATAAGGGTGAAAAAGTCGGTGTTATCAAAGTTAGACTTTACAGACCGTTCTCAAAGGAATATTTCTTTAACGTTCTTCCAAAGACTGTTAAGAAAATTGCTGTTCTCGACAGAACAAAGGAAAAGGGCGCAACTGCAGAACCTTTACACTTAGACGTTCTACAAGTTTTCTATAGAAATGAACATCAACCTATTATCGTTGGCGGACGTTACGGATTATCATCAAAAGATACAACTCCTACAATGATTAAGGCTGTATTCGACAACTTGAAACAAGATGAACCGAAAGACATGTTCACAGTAGGTATTGTTGACGACGTTACACATCACTCACTTGAATTGGGTGAAATAATCAACACAGAACCTGAAGGAACAATCAGATGTAAATTCTGGGGATTCGGCTCAGACGGTACAGTCGGTGCTAACAAATCAGCTATCAAGATTATCGGAGATGATAGTGGTTTATATGCACAAGGATATTTCGCATACGACTCAAAGAAATCAGGTGGTGTAACAACATCACACTTAAGATTTGGTAAAAAACCTATCAAGTCAACATATTTGATTACACACCCTGACTTTGTATCATGTTCAAAACAAGCATATGTTCACAACTATGATTTACTTGAAGGATTAAAAGATGGCGGTACATTCCTACTCAACTGTCTATGGGATGACAACGAATTGGAAGAAAATTTACCGAACAGCTTAAAGAAATATATCGCTGATCACAACATTGACTTCTATACAATCAATGCAACAAAGATTGCTGCAGAAATCGGATTGGGCGGAAGAACAAATATGATCATGCAAGCTGCATTCTTCAAATTGTCACAAGTTCTACCACTCGATGAAGCTATAAAAGACTTGAAAGATCAAATCGTAAAGAACTACGGCAGAAAAGGTGAAAAGGTTGTTAACATGAACTATGAAGCTGTTGACCAAGGTGTTAACGCACTTCATAAGATTGAAATACCTGAAAGCTGGAAGAGTCTCAAAGTTGAAGAAGAAAAGGTTGATGAATCACGTCCTGAATTCGTAAGAAAGATAGCTGACGTTATGAACAAGATGAAAGGTGATACACTCCCTGTTTCAGCTTTCACAGGAAAATATGCAGACGGTACTTTCGAAAACGGAACTTCAGCATATGAAAAACGTGCAATCGCAGTTAATGTTCCACACTGGAACAAAGAAAACTGTATCCAATGTAACCAATGTTCATATGTATGTCCGCACGCATGTATCAGACCGATGCTCGTTAGCGAAGAAGAACAAAAGAACATGCCTGAAACATTTGAAACAATCAAAGCAAATGGTAAGGGTTTAGATGTTTATCAATACAGAATCCAAGTTTCAGTTCTTGACTGTACAGGATGCGGCAACTGTGCTGACACATGTCCTGCAAAAGTTAAAGCTCTTACAATGGTTCCATTTGAAGAAGAATTCCACCCACAAAAAGAAAATTGGGAATTTGCAACAACACTTTCTGAAAAGAACAATGTTATGGACAAATTCTCAGTTAAGGGTTCACAATATAACAAACCATATCTTGAATTCTCAGGAGCATGCGCAGGCTGCGGAGAAACTCCTTATGCAAAACTCGTAACACAACTTTACGGAGATAGAATGCTTATTGCTAACGCAACAGGATGTTCATCAATTTGGGGAGGTTCAGCTCCTTCAACAGTTTACTGCAAGGATTCATGCGGAAGAGGTCCGGCATGGGCTAACTCATTGTTCGAAGACAATGCTGAATATGGTTACGGTATGGCACTTGCAATCCGTCACATCAGAGAAAAAATCCAAGATTTAATGGATGAATATATGGCTCTTGATGATGCAGATAAAACAGTGTCAGAAATCTTCACAGAATTCAAGGAAAACATCGATGATCCTGAAAAAACAAGAGACGTTTACGGAAGACTTACAACTGAAGGATATGCTGAAAAAGCTAGCGGTCGTGCAAAAGAAATTCTTGAAGAAATTCTTGAAAAGAAAGACTTCCTTGTAAAGAAGAGCGTTTGGGTATTCGGTGGAGACGGATGGGCATACGACATCGGATTCGGTGGACTTGACCACGTACTTGCTTCCGGTGAAGACATCAACGTATTTGTATTCGATACTGAAGTTTACTCAAATACAGGTGGACAATCATCAAAGGCTACACCGCTTGCTGCAATTGCAAAATTCGCTGCATCAGGTAAGAGAATCAGAAAGAAGGATCTCGGTCTAATGATGACAAGCTACGGTTATGTATATGTTGCTCAAATCGCACTTGGTGCAAACATGAACCAAGCTATAAAAGCTATCAAGGAAGCTGAAAGCTATCCAGGACCATCACTCATCATAGCTTATGCTCCATGTATCAACCACGGAATCAGAGAAGGTATGGGAAGAACAATTCACCAAGAAAAACGTGCTGTTGAAGCAGGTTATTGGCACCTATACAGATACGATCCACGTCTTGAAGATCAAGGCAAGAATCCGTTCCAATTGGATAGCCGTGAACCTAAGGAATCATTCCAAGATTTCATTAAGGGCGAAGTAAGATACACTTCCCTTATGAGAGCATTCCCTGAACAAGCTCAAGACTTATTTGATCAAGCTGAAGAAATGGCAAAGAGAAAATATTTGACATACAAACAACTAGCTGAACAAAAACCAATCGTAATTCAATCAGGAGAAGATGTACCTGAACTTGATGACGAAAATCACGAAAAGAAAACAATATAAATATAACTAAGGGTCGCTTAAGCGACCCTTATACATATATTTTTTAATAATTAGAAAGGATAAATTATGTACTACAAACTAGTAAATGAACACTATTTTTCTAAGGACCGAGTTTATGAAATGCTTAATGATGTCCTAAAAAAAATGTCTTCCGCTCCGCAGGGGATGAAAATTGACTTAGTAGAGGAATACGATTACCTTAAAAGATTATTAAATAATGAATAACAAAAAAACAATAAATTTTAATTTATTGTTTTTATTATTTAGGAGGTTATTATGAAAAATAATATTAACAAATTTTTAAAGAGAAAAGGTGTAGAAATTTCTTTGAGAAAATATGGAATCGATGTATTGGGGTCAATGGCACTTGGGCTTTTTGCAACATTACTTGTAGGGACTATTTTAAATACTATTGGAACAAAATTAGGAATTACTTATTTAACTGAGACAATATGGCCCGCAGCAAGAGATATGACGGGTGCTGCTATCGGTGTTGCAATTGCACACAGTCTAAATGCTCCGGCACTAGTTCTTTATTCTGCAGTTGTTGTGGGATATATAGGAAATATTGCGGGTGGGCCCGTCGGATCTCTTTTAGCGACTTGCGTGAGCGTCGAGCTTGGGAAAATTGTTTCAAAAGAAACTAAGCTTGACATAATTGTAACCCCTGCAACCACAATTATTGTGGGTTCATTAATTGCAACTGTTTTAGGTCCTGTGCTTTCAAGTGGAATGAACTCAATCGGAGAATTTGTTATAAAGGCAACGGAGTTGAGACCTTTCTTTATGGGAATTGTAGTGTCTGTAGTTGTGGGAATGGTTTTAACTCTTCCAATATCATCCGCTGCACTTTGTATGATGATTGGTCTTTCAGGGCTCGCAGGCGGTGCAGCAACGGCAGGATGTTCGGCACAAATGGTAGGTTTTGCAGTTATAAGCTATAAAGAAAATGGGCTCGGCGGACTTGTAAGTCAAGGAATTGGAACGTCGATGCTTCAAATTCCAAATATTGTAAAAAATTGGAAAATTTGGATTCCGGCAACACTTGCATCCGCAATAACCGGACCAATTTCAACTGTAGTATTTAAGATGACAAATATTCCAATCGGCTCAGGTATGGGAACAAGTGGACTTGTCGGACAAATTGGAACAATAACATCGATGAGTGCCGATGGAAGAGGAACAGCGGTGATCTATACGAGCATTTTACTTGTTCACATTATATTGCCTGCAATTTTATCATATGTATTTTATATAGCTTTAAAGAAAATAGGTTGGATAAAAGATGGAGATATGAAACTTAACTTATAGCAATAAGGAGGAATAGGAGTGAAACTATATTTAAAACAAAAAGTGTTCAAGTTTTTAGACCACTATGATGTTTATGATGAAGAACAGAATGTAATTTTTACTGTAAATCAAAAATTTAGATTTTTAGGTTTTCATGCGGATGTAATTGCAAAAGAAGGTTTTAGCAGTTTTGAAATAGACAAAGAAGTTTTTAAATTTCTTCCGAAATACATTTTAACTTTTGAAGATGGAGAGCAAATTATCTTGAATTTCAGATTTTCTTTGCTTCAAAGAAAAATTGATGTAGAAACCACTTTTGGAAATTTATTTGTTAGAGGCAATTATTGGGATCTAGACTTCGATGTTCTTAAAGAACAAGAAGTAATAGCAACTATTTCTAAGAAATGGTTAAGTTGGGGAGACACATACGAAGTTGATATATACGATGAAAAATACGCATCAGAGGTTTTGGGAATCGTTATTGCAATAGATAGTCAAAAAGACATTGAAAGGAATCAGGGATAATATGAAATTAATACAGCCGGAAGTAAAACACGAAAAAATCGTTATGGATTTTAAACAAAAGATTATAGATGCAAATGAAAAGTTCTGCGGAGTTAGCGGTCTTGAGAGAATGGACTATGGCGAATGGCTTAAATATCTTTTAGCGGTGTCAAAAAAAGAAACATGTCCGGAAGGAATTGTTCCCGCATATGAAAAGATTTATGTAGATGATGATGAGACAAAAGTCTATGGAATGATAAATATGAGACTCGAGCTTAATGATATGCTTTTAAAATTTGGAGGCCATATCGGTTATTCAGTCAGTCCGGATGAAAGGAGAAAGGGGTATGCAAAAGCGATGCTTTCTTGTGCACTCGAGTTTTATAAAGCCAAAGGCTATGAAAAAGTTCTCATAACTTGCAACAAAAATAATATTGCATCTCAAAAAACAATTGAATCCGCAGGAGGCATTTTGGAAAATATAGTAGAAGATGGAGACATTTTCATGAAAAGATTTTGGATATATCTATAAAAAAACTCTCATATTAGCATAGTGCTAGTATGAGAGTTTTTTATAGCTTTTTATAAGCTTTTCTGAACATAATTACTGTAGTTAAAACTGCAATAAAATCTGAAATCGGTTCAGCTATAAACACACCGGTTATTTTAGGTTCTATAAAGTTTGGTAGTATGATGATAAGTGGAATAAGAAGAATTATTTTTCGAAGTATTGCAAGAAACAAGCTAGTTTTTGCATTTCCGATAGCTATAAATGTATTTTGACATGCGATTTGAATGCCAAGCAAAACATTTACAAAGAAAAACATTCTTATTGCAGGGGTCGAGTAGTCTATGAGAGATGTGTCGCTTGTAAATAGAGATGCGAAAATATTTGGAATAAACATTAGCAGAATCCACAGCGTAAAAGAATAAATCAGAGATGATTTCAATAAATATAAAAATGTTGTTTTTAAACGATTTATATCATTTTTACCGTAGCTATAACTTATTATTGGTTGTGCACCTTGTGTGAGCCCGATTAACGGTAGCATCGAAAAGTTCATTATAGAGAGAAGTATTGTCATTGTTCCTACAGCAATATCTCCGCCATATTTAAGTGCAGAACGGTTGAAAGTGATTCCAATCAGTCCCTCTGTCATTTGCATTATGAAAGGGGATGCACCTAGAGCGATTGAAGGAAGAATTATATCTTTGTCAAGTTTCATATTTTTCTTTTTAATTTTTAAAATTGTACTTTCGCCTCTTAAAAACATTAAAACCCAAATTGCCGATACAGCTTGAGATATTATAGTAGCAAGTGCAGCACCTTTTACGCCCATTTTAAATGCAAAAATAAATATAGGATCAAGCACAATATTAAGTACCGCACCTATACAAACTGTATACATACTTGTTTTTGCAAAGCCTTGTGCGGTTATGAATGAATTTAAACCGATTGAAAGTTGAACGAATACTGTTCCGAGAACGTATATTTTCATATAATCCATAGCATAGGCTAGAGTATTTTCGCTTGCTCCGAAAAGTATTAATATTTTATCTAGTGAGGCATAAATAGATATGCTAAGTATTAATGAAATGATAAGTAAGAGTGAAAAGGAATTACCTAAAATCTTTTCGGCAGTTTTTAAGTCATCTTTTCCTAAGTATATTGACGCACGAGGTGCACCGCCCATTGCAGCAAGTGCAGCAAATGCAGAAATTATCATTATTAAAGGCATTGCAACACCTACACCTGTCAAAGCAAGGCTTCCGATTTTGTCTATATGTCCAATGTATATTCTATCAATAAGATTATATAAAACATTCACAATTTGTGCAAAAATAGCTGGTACTGAGAGTTCAAATAAAAGTTTTTTTACAGGCATAGTACCTAATTTGTCATTGTCAATCATAAAAAACCTCCATAATTAATATAAAAAAGACCCTTGATTGGGTCTTTAGTGTCCTTTTAAAGTAGTATTGTCATAGGAGGTAGACCGCACTACTTTAAATGAACTGAAACAAAATTTGTTCCATTGTACATCGAGTCTAAGTTGCGAGATTCATAAACTCGAAAAACTGACTAAAAAATGAATAAAATAGTCAATTTAAGTCTCGCTTAAGCGACACGATAATTATAACAGATAGGTGACAAAATGTCAAGGGAATTATTCAACTATGAATTAATGCTTGAAATTTAAATATGATTTAGTTTTGTTTAAGTGTCCTATTTTAGGGTATAATAAGACGAATAGTTATTGATTTTATAATTAGTTTGTGCTATAATAATCTGAGAATATTGAAAGGAGATATTTATGAACGTTAAAGTAGTTGAATCAAAGGACAATGAATTAAAATTTGATTGGACATTGCCTTGGAATGAATTTGAAAAGTATATAGAAACCGCATATAAGAGGACGAGAGGTCACTTCAGAATTGATGGTTTCAGAAAAGGCAAAGCACCGAGGCATATTATTGAAAATTTCTATGGCAAGGGTGTATTTTATGAAGACGCTCTAAATATTGCTATCGATGAAAATTATGAAAAGTTAGCTGAAGAATTACCGAAAACAGCTGTAGGAATGCCAAGTGTTGACGTTAAAGAACTCGAAAGTGGCAAAGATGTAGTTATGGAATTTACTACAGAAGTTGTTCCTGAAATTGTAATTAAGGATATGAAGAATCTTGAAATTCCTAAAATCGAAGAAGAAATAACTGACGAGGCTGTTCAAGCTGAACTTGAAAATCAAAGAAGAAATAATCAAAGAGAAATTATTATAGATGACAGAGCTGCAGAAAAAGGTGACACAGTAGACATTGATTTTGAAGGTTTTATTGATGGTGTTGCATTTGAAGGTGGAAAAGCTGAGGGAACTACTTTGGAAATCGGTGCAGGCAAATTTATTCCTGGATTTGAAGACCAAATTATCGGTAAAAATATTAATGATGAATTTGATATAACCGTTACATTCCCTGAAGACTATCATGCAAAAGAATATGCAGGAAAAGAAGCAGTTTTTAAAACAAAATTGAATTCTATATCAAAATATGAATTGCCTGAATTAGATGATGATTTTGCGTCAGAAGTAAGTGAATTTGAAACTATTAAAGAACTTGAAGCAGACATTAGAAAAAAGCTTGAAGAAAGACTTCAAGAATCGATTGCAGTTAGAGATGAAAATAATACAGTAGATGCTCTTGTAGCAAAAACTGATTTCGAAGTGCCGAAAGCTCTTATTGAATCGCAAACAAATCAAGAGTTTGAAGATTTTAAATTCAGACTTAGACAACAAGGCATGGACTATGAAGATTTCATTAAGTACACAGGTCAAAACGAAGAAGGAATTAAAAACGAACTCAGACCTATAGCAGAAAAGAAAACAAGAGCAAATATTGTTCTTGATACAGCAGCAAAAGAATTAGGAATAGAAGTAACTGATGCAGATAGAGAAGAAGCTATTAAATCTGCAGCGACAGGATACGGAATGGATCCTGATAAATTCTTTGAAATGGCAAAAAATCAAGACATCACTTTCATGGACACAGGAATTTTAAATAAAAAAGTTGTTGAAGAGCTCATGAAAACGGTTAAGAGAGTTGAAGTAAAAGAAGAGCCTAAGGAAGAAAAGAAGCCTGCAAAGAAAACTACAAAAAAGACTACAAAGAAAGCAGACAAAGAAGCTGAAGAAGTAAAGGAAGCAACTGAAGAAAAAGAAAAGAAGACTCCTAAAAAAGCTTCAAAGAAAAAGACAGAAAAGTTAGTCGAAGAAGCAGACTTTGATGTTGAAGGCAAGAAAGAAAAAAAGACGACCAAGAAAAAGATAGATAAAAAGGTCAAAGAAGAAAAAGAAGATATAGAAGAAAAATAAAATGAAATAAGGCCCAAAAGGGCCTTGTTTATTATTTAAAAAGGAGTGATTTTATGGCATTAGTGCCAATGGTTATAGAACAAACCGGCAGAGGAGAGAGAAGCTACGATATTTTTTCGAGACTTTTAAAAGAAAGAATTATTTTTGTTTCAGGGGAAGTAAACGATACTATGGCAGATTTAGTTGTAGCACAACTTCTATTTTTGGAAGCTGAAGATCCTGAAAAAGATATACAAATGTATATAAATAGTCCGGGAGGTAATGTTACAAGTGGATTTGCAATTTTTGATACTATGAATCACATTAAACCTGATGTTTCGACTATTTGTGTTGGACTTGCAGCAAGTATGGGAGCAATTCTTCTTACAGCCGGTAAAAAAGGAAAGAGATTTGCACTGCCAAATGCTGATATTATGATTCATCAACCGCTCGGTGGTTCTCAAGGTCAGGCTGAAGATATTAGAATTCAAGCTGAAAAGATTTTGGAAACAAGAGAAAGACTCAATAAAATATTAGCTGAAAGAACGGGACAACCGCTTGAAAAAATTGAAAAAGATACAGATAGGGATTTCTTTATGAGTGCTGAAAAAGCTGTAGAATATGGCCTTATCGACAAAGTCTTAGAATCGAGGTCAAAATAGTGCCAAGAACACCGGATGATAAGAATCGTTGCTCATTTTGCGGCAGATCTCAAGACGATGTAAATATATTGATTAGTGGCGGTGGGGATGCCTATATTTGTGATGATTGCGTTAAATATTGCGAAGAAATTGTAAAGAGCCAAATTGAAACAAAGTTCTCAAAAGATCTTAATGAACTTTTGACACCAAAAGAAATAAAAGAAAAGCTTGATGAATATGTTATAGGTCAAGATGAAGCAAAAAAAGTTTTATCTGTAGCAATGTATAACCATTACAAGAGAGTTTATGTCGAGCCTGAAAGCGATGTTATGATTGACAAGAGCAATGTGCTTCTCTTGGGACCGACAGGTTCAGGTAAGACACTTCTTGCACAAGCGATTGCAAAGATACTGGATGTTCCTTTTGCGATTACAGATGCTACAACTTTAACTGAAGCGGGTTATGTTGGAGAAGATGTTGAAAATGTTATTTTAAAACTTGTACAAGCAGCGGATATGGATATTGCGGCTGCGGAAAAGGGAATTATATATATCGATGAGATTGATAAGATTGCAAGAAAGAGCGAAAATGTTTCAATAACAAGAGATGTGAGTGGTGAAGGTGTGCAACAAGCACTTTTAAAACTCATTGAAGGTACTGTTGCAAGTGTTCCGGCTCAAGGCGGAAGAAAACATCCTCAAGGAACAATGCTAACCGTTGACACGAAAAATATTCTATTTATTGTTGGTGGTGCTTTTGATGGACTTGAAAGCATTATTGAAAAAAGACTTGGAAAAAGTTCTTTTGGATTTACAAATGACCCGATCAAGAAAGAAGAATTGAGTGTTGGCCAGTTATTTCAAAAAATGGAAGCACACGACCTTGTCAAGTACGGATTAATTCCTGAACTTGTTGGAAGAATTCCGGTTCATGTTGCACTTGATGATTTGGATGTAAACAGCCTTATAAGAATTTTGACAGAGCCAAAAAATGCGATAATTAAACAATATCAGGAACTTATGAAGCTTGAAGATTGTGATTTGAAATTTACAGAAGCCGCACTTACTGAAATTGCAAACAGAGCAATTAAAAGAAAGACGGGAGCAAGAGGTTTGAGGTCAATTGTTGAGGGCGTAATGCTTGATTATATGTACGAACTTCCAAGCGACCAAAGCATAACAGCAATAACTATAAGTTACGATAAAAGAAAAGAAGTTTTTACAGCTAAGATAAAAAGAAATGATGATTAGAATTAGGATGCGATTTACGCATCCTTTTTTATTTGTCAGTATGTATTTATAAAAAAATTATTTAATAAGAACAGTTTAATTTAGTTTATTAATACAAAAAAGGGGTATAAGGTTAATAGGAGGTGCTTATGAACTATTTTGTTTTAATCGGCGTCTTATTAATAGTCGTCGGGTTTGCCTGCAAATTGGATGTAGTTGCAGTAGTTCTGATTTCAGGACTTGTGACAGGTCTCGTTTCCGGCATGCCATTAATCGATGTGTTGGACTTAATAGGTAAGGGATTCGTAACAAACAGATACATGTCTCTTTTCTTCTTGAGTTTACCACTAATTGCAATTATGGAAAGATATGGTTTAAAGGACAGAGCTGCAGAAGCGATACAAAAAATCAAATCTGCAAGCGCAGGAGCAGTTGTTGGGATGTATATCCTTATTAGATGGGTTGCAGCAATCTTCTCACTCAGATTGGGCGGACACATTCAATTTGTTAGACCTCTAATTCTTCCTATGGCTGAAGGAGCCGCCACAAAGAAAGTGGATCTTTCAGAAAAGAGATTGGAAGAACTTAAAGGATTGGCAGGAGCTGCAGAAAACTACGGAAACTTCTTCGGACAAAACATTTTCCCTGTTGCGGGCGGTGTACTTTTGATTCAATCTACACTTTCTGAAGCAGGATACAATGTAACCAATGCAGAAATTGCTCAAGGCTCAATTTTAGCCGGAGTTGCAATGGTTATTTTGGCTCTAATTCAATGTTATTTGTTTGAAAGAAAACTGAGAAAGGAGCAAGGTAATGTTTAGTTTTATATATAAAAACACTGCCATGATAGATGAACTGATTTACATTCTTTGTGGTTTGGTTTGCGTTATAGTCGGTGTTAGAGGACTGAAAAATAAAAAAGCCCCTTTTGGAACATTTGTTTTCTGGACATTGCTTGGAATTCTTTTCGCCGGAGGAAAGTTTCTTATCAACAGCTATGAACACGGTGGAGCGGTTATAGGAGCACTTTTAATGGTGCTTGGTGCACTCACACTTACAAAACAAGTTCAAATCGGAGAATTTGAAAATCAAAAACAAGAACAAAGAGAACAATACGGAAAGAGAGTGGGAAACAAAATCTTTATTCCTGCACTCTCAATTGGTGTGATTGCTATGATTATGGCTCAATTCAAGAGCTTTAAAATCGTTGTCGACACAGCAAAAGACGGAGCTCCGGTATTTTTTGGATTCACATCCGCTCAAACACTAGGCTTCTCATCTATTATAGCAATTATAATCGCTTTAATTATCACAAAAGCAAATTATAAAGAAACAAAAGAAGATACTTCAAAGATGCTTATGCAAATTGGAAGCTCATCACTTCTTCCACAATTACTTGGAGCTCTCGGTGCAGTATTTGCTTCTGCAGGAGTAGGACAAGTTATTGGACAAGGCGTTTCAGCTATTGTTCCACCGGAAGCAAAAGTGTTGGGTGTTATTGCATATTGCCTCGGAATGGTTGTATTTACAATGATTATGGGTAATGCATTTGCAGCATTCACAGTTATCACGCTCGGTGTCGGCATTCCATTTGTTATTGCAAATGGCGGAAACCCTGCAGTAATTGGTGCATTAGGCATGACGTGCGGTTACTGCGGAACTCTTATGACACCTATGGCAGCAAACTTCAATATTGTTCCGGCTGCAATTCTTGAAACAAAGAGTAAATACACAATTATGAAGACTCAAGCACCGGTTGCTTTAGCATTGGTAGTGGTGCATGTCATCTTAATGTTGGCATTTGGATTTTAAAAAAACTTTGACTTAAAGGAGGGTTTTTAATTGAAAATTTTGGTAACGGGATTTGACCCGTTTGGAGGAGAAAAAATAAACCCTGCAATTGAATCGGTAAAAAATTACCGGATAAGATTTTGGGTGCAGAAATTATAAAACTTGAGATTCCAACAGTAATTGGAAAATCAGTTGATAAAATAAGAGAAAAAATTAAAGAAGTTAATCCTGACGTAGTTCTTTCAATTGGGCAAGCAGGAGGAAGACCTGACATTACTGTTGAAAGAGTTGGAATTAACTGCGATGACTGCAGGATAAAGGACAATGAAGGAAATCAGCCTATTGATGAAAAGGTTGTAGAAGACGGTCCGGCAGCATATTTTGCAACGGTTCCTATAAAAGCCATGGTTGAGCACATAAAGGAAGGAAAGATTCCGGCAAGTGTTTCAAATACAGCCGGTACATTCATTTGTAACCATGTACTATATGGAGTTTGTCATATAAAGGCTACTGAATATCCGAATATGAGAACTGGCTTTATTCATATTCCGTTTTTACCTGAACAAGTTACAGATAAAAAGAATATGCCTTCAATGGCTCTTGAGACAATTGTAAAAGGATTGGAACTGGCAATTGAAGCTATTATTACAAACAAAGAAGACATTGTGGTTACCGGAGGTAAGACACATTAAAAGGAGGGCGCAAGCCCTCTTTTAAGTTATATGATTTTCTTATCAATAATTAAAAACTGATTAAAAATATCTATTATCAAACTATGGATAAATTTGTAAAAATTGGGTATAATATATAACGAAGGTCAAAAACGGTGCAAATTTCAATTATTTGCAGCGTGGAAGGCGAAAGGTTTAAAAACCAAATTTCATATGGAGGTAGATTGAATATGAAAAGAATTAATTTAGCTTTAATTGCAGCAGTATTGGCATTAGTTTTAGTTTTTGCTGGCTGCAAGACAAACAATGCACCGTCAGGTGATGCACCGAAGGAAGGCAGCTATGCTGAAATGAAAGGTGAAGATCTTGACAAAATAGAAGAAGACAACAAAGAAAAAGAAAAATATCTTGTTCTAGACGTAAGATCAGCAGATCAATACAACGAAGGTCACGTTAAACATGCTATCAACATGCCTGTTGATGAACTCGATTCAAGAATTGCAGAAATCGAAGCATACAAAGACAAGAATGTTGTAACAGTTTGCAACACAGGAAAGAAGAGCTCAGAAGCTGCTCAAAAACTTGTTGATGCAGGATTCAAGAATGTTTGGAATGCACAAGGTGTTAAGGATTTCAACTATACAACAATGACAAAAGCTGCAACACTTCTTCCTGAAGAATTCAAGAAGAGAGTTGAATCAGGCGAATACACAGTTATTGACGTAAGAGATGAAAAAGATTACAACGATGGACACATGAAAGATGCTATCCACACAACTGTTGATACAGCAGATGCTGATATCGAAACATTCCCTACAGATAAGCCATTCTTGACATACTGCTATAGCGGAAACAGATCATGGACTGTTGCTGACAAACTTGCACAAAAAGGTTATGAAGTATACAATGCATGGGATGGAACAAAAGAATACGACGGATACGAATTAGTTAAGTAGTATTGATATTCGGACTTTGGGATTTTTGAGGTAGTTAATGAATAAAAAATTGCTACTTCAAAAGCCTTAAGTCCGTTTTTATTTGCAATTTATTTATTCGTTGTTGATTGGAAGGAGGAGTTTAGATGGACAGAATAATATTTTTTACAAAGGCTCCGCGGCTCGGATTTGGTAAATCAAGATTAAAACCGTATCTTAGTGAACAAGAACGCCTTGAATTAATGATCAATTTAATAAACGACAATTACGAAAAAATAAAGTTATCCGGAAAAGATTATGTTGTCTATTATGACGGTGAGAAAAATGATATTGATTTTATCGGCGGCAAGAAGCTTCTTCAATTTGGCGATGGTTTGGGTCGCCGCATGAGAAATGCAATTTTTCAAGAACTTGAAACTGCGGATAAAGTGGTCTTAATAGGTTCTGATTTAAACAATTTGACAACTGAAGATATAAATTGTGCTTTTGACAAGCTTGATGAATATGATGTGGTAATTTCTCCAACAAAAGACGGTGGATATGGTCTTATAGGCATGAAAAATCAGATTGATATTTTCATGGATATTATTTATTCGACACCGCGAGTTTTGGAAGATACTATAAAAAAGATAAAGTTCTTTAACAAATCATATTACCTTCTTCCTACAATACGAGATGTTGATGAGCTTATAGATTTAGTTGGTGCAGAATTTGACAGCAATAATGTCAGCTTGATTGGTGCCGGCGAATACAATATGAATTTTAAAATTGATGACATGGTTATACGAATTAATATTGCCTCTCAGCTTCATCTCGGAGATAAACAAATTGCATATGAATATGGAGCATTGAAAGCTCTTGAAAATTCAGGTGTAACACCAAAACCCATCAAGCTTTATGAAAAGGGTAAATTTATTCCGTTTGGCTTTCTTACTATGGAATATATAGAAGGAAGACCGCTGGAATATTATAGAGATTTTCAAATTGCTGCCGAACTTTTAGCAAAAATTCATAATACTCTTATACAAGATGCAGATTTAATTTATGCAGAGAGACCGTTTCAAACTATGTATGATGAGTTTGTAACCATGTATTCAGTGTATAAGTTATGGGATGGCAAAAATGCTGAAACTGAAAAAAGAATCGACAGATTTATGGAAATTGCAAAAAATTCGGGACTTGAAAGTGAAATTCAAAATCCTTGCATAATTAACACGGAGCTCAATAATAGGAATTTCATTATTGGTAATAATTCTAAAATTATAGATTGGGAAAAGCCTATCATAGGTGAGTGTGAGCAGGATTTAGCTCATTTTCTTGTTCCTACAACCACAAATTGGAAAACTGATGTTATTCTTTCAATCGACGAGATGATGTCGTTTTTGGATATGTACGAAAAGTACAGACACGTCGACAGAGAGAAGTTTATGAAATATTTGATGTTCAACAGTCTTAGAGGAGTGACATGGTGCTCTATGGCGAAGGTTGAATATTCAAATGAAAGAACGCTCAAAAATGATGAAACGTTAAATAAGATTAATAAATTTTTGAGTCCGGAATTTTTAGACATGTTAAGCAGGTTTTATGAGGTGAATTAATATGACAGAAAGAAAAAATGTTTCGAAGGAATCAAGAAACAGAATTGTAATGATCGGCATACTCGTCGTAGCAATTCTAATTTGTTTGTTTGTTCCTGCTGTTAACAGCGGAATTAAAGAAGCATTTAGAGTTTTGAGAAAAGCAGATATGGCGCAAATTGCCGAATATATCAGAGGATATGGAGCATGGGCCGTTGCAGTTTCATTCTTATTGATGATTCTACAATCAATTGTAGCGCCAATACCGGCATTTTTTATAACACTTGCAAACTCAATGATTTGGGGATGGTGGAAAGGTGCAATCCTTTCTTGGTCATCTGCAATGGCAGGAGCTGCACTTTGTTTTTATATTGCAAGAGTTCTCGGAAGAGATGTTGTAAAAAAAATAGCAACTGAAGGAGCTCTTCAATCAGTTGAAAAGTTTTTTGCAAGATTTGGCAAACAATCAATAATGATTTGTAGACTTTTACCGTTTGTACCTTTTGACCCTGTAAGTTATGCTGCGGGACTTACGCCAATGAGCTTTTGGAGTTTCTTTATTGCAACAGGTTTAGGACAATTGCCTGCAACAATTTTATATTCGTATTTTGGCGGACAATTGACAGGTGGGGCTCAAGCTCTTATGTATGGCCTTATCGGACTATTCTCACTTAGCTTGATTGCATATATCGGAAAGAAAATTTACGATGACAGACAAGCAAAAAAAGAAAACGCAAAGTAGCATTGAAGAAAAACGAATGAACTATATAAAGATTGCGGTAATAATCGCAATTGCCGTCGCCAGCTTTTTTGTAATAAGAAACATAAGCCTTGAAGAAATCAAAGCTTGGGTTCTTGGACATGGAGCATGGGCGGCGGTTATATATGTAGCAACGTTCGTGATTCTTCCGATATTTTTCTTTCCGGTACCGGTTATTGTACTTGCAGGAGGAACTATTTTTGGACTTTTTAAAGGTTCACTATATACAATGATTGGCGTTTTAATTAATACGCCTATTATGTATTTTATCGGAAGATTTTTACTCAAAGATTTTGTGCACAAGTTCGTTAATAATCACATGAGTGCAAAGCTAAGAAGTGCACTTGAAAGTACAAATCAAAAAGTTTTATCACTCGTACTTTTTATAATAAGACTTAGTCCAATATTCAGTTATAATCTTGTAAATTACATTTCAGGAGTCACGGAAATAAATTTTCTTCCGTATATTTTAACCACAATTGCAGGCGTTTTGCCGGGAGTGATTGTATTTATAAATATTGGTGAAAATGTTTTAAATGTCGGAAGCAAAGAATTTTTTATCAGTCTTAGCTTCTTGCTTTTACTTGTTGTGATCTCTGCGATTATATCAAAATTGTTCTTAAAAAATGAACATGAAAAATAGTAGGTCGGTGAAGAAATGATATCGATAATTGTTCCAACATATAATGAAGAAAAAAATATTATACGATTTCAAGAAAATCTTAAAAATCTTAAAGGCGATTTTGAGGTTATATTTAGCGATGGATTTTCTTCCGACAATACATACGACATGATTGAGTTTGACAAAATTAGGGAAACTCGTTTCCGTTCGAATCAAATGAATGCTGCAGCCAAATATGCAAAAGGCGATGTGCTATGGTTTGTCCATGCAGATTCAATAGTCCATCCGGACAGCGTTATTGCAATCGAAAATGCAAATGCTGAGGCGGGATGTTTCAGACTAAAGTTTGATGAAACAAACTTTTTACAAAATATTTTTCAGTTTTGTTCAAACTATCGTGTTCTTTCGAGGAATATTGCTTTCGGTGATCAAGGAATTTTTATTACTAGAAAGCTTTTTGATAAAATTGGTGGATATAAGCCGCTTCCAATAATGGAGGATTATGAACTTTCAATTTGTTTAAAAGAACACAAGATACCGCTTAGACAAATAAATTTGCCTATTATCACATCTTCTAGAAGATACTTGGAGCATGGAAGATGGGAAACAAATAAAAAGATGCAGCGACTTCAACAGACATATAGACGTGCCAGAAAAAAAGGCGATGAAAAATATTTGATTGAAAAGATTTATGAAGAATATGAAGGTAGAAATGTCGAGTGAGGTGATATTTTGGGTTTTGAAAAATTTATTGATGAAAATATGATTGAAAAGACAAAAAAGGAATGTATTCATTGTAATATTTGCAAGAAGAATTGTGATTTTTTGACGAAGTATGATATGAATTTGTTTGAATTTATAGAAAAGCCGGAACTCAGGTATTCATGTTTTTTGTGCGACAAATGTAGAGCAGTTTGTCCAAAAGATTTGTCAGGAGCACAAATTGCAACGGAGATGAGAAAAGAATCACCGAAAGGCACTTTTAAAACGGAGTTTATGAAAAATAATTACAAACTTCGAAACAACAGCAAAAAGAAATCTACGGACTTACTTTATCTCGGTTGTAATTTTCCGGGCTTTCTTCCGAAGACAAGTGAAAAAATAATTGAGATTTGTAGAGAACTTGGAATGGACTATAGCATTGACTGTTGCAAAAAGCCGGTTTATGAATCGGGAGGAAAAGCAAATATTTCACAAGTGGAAAAGCTTTGTCACGACAAGGGCGTTGAGAGACTTGTGTGTTGCTGTCCGAACTGTTATCATTTTCTGAAATACAGACTTAATATCGAGGTAATTGATATATATAAGTTTTTAAAAGAAAAGGGGATAGGAAAAAAACTCGACGGTGTTCCTGATGTGTTTTTCCCTTGCAGCGACAGATACAATCACGAAATTTTTGAATCGGTTAAGTATTTTATAGATGATTATAGTGACACTTTTACTGATGTGAATTGTTGCGGTCTTGGTGGAGGAGCGGGAAGTAAAGAGCCGGATCTTTTGGAAAAAACAAAGGAAAAGATGAATGCTCACAACGCCGAAAGCGTGTACACATATTGCAGTTCTTGTGCAGGTATATTTAAAAACAGATATGAACTTAAAAATGTAAAAAACTTTTTAACTGAAATTTTGGAGGTAAAAGAAGAACCTTCATCAAGTTATGGAAAAAATGTATTGAGATTTAAATTTAAAAATTTAAGGAAGTAGTTATATGGTGAATTACGAGAAAATAGATGAATTGAGCAAAAAAGGATACAACTGCAGTCAGGTAGTTCTTTGTTATTTCGCAGAAGACTTCGGGCTTGATGAAGAGACTGCGCTTAAAATTTCGTGTCCGTTTGAAATGGGGATGTATGAGAGCGGACAATGCGGAGCGGTTACAGCGGGGTATATGGTTCTCGGTTTAAAATACGGCTCGACAGATTTTGACAGAAGAATTGAACTTGCAAAAAAGACACTTGCATTTAAAAACGAATTTAAAGAAAAAATGGGCTCGACTAATTGTAAGGAACTTTTGGGCATGAAAGTCTTGGAAGGCAATAACATCAAGAAAGCAGCGGAAGAAGGACTTCTAGAAAGTGTGTGCGGCAAGTCAATACAAACCGCCATTGTCGCACTTGAAAAACTGATTTCAAATGATTAGATATTAATTTTATTAATATATATAATTTTTTATTATGGAGGATTTATGAAGAATTATAAGTTTTTTTTAGCAATTTTACTTTGTTTATTCATGGTAGTAGGTTGCTCTAAACCTGCACCAAAGACAGATGAACAATCAAATGTTCAATCAGAAAAAACAACAGATGCAAAAGATACTGCATCAAATGAAACAAGTTCCGATTGGAATGAAATACTTGAAAAGGCAAAAGGAAAGACTGTAAACTTTTACGGTTGGGGTGGAGATGATAAGAGAAATGAATGGATTGACTCATATCTTATTCCAATCATGAAAGACAAATATGATGTTACAGTAAATAGAGTCGGTATGGATATCGATGAAATCAACAATCTTCTTCTTGCTGAAAAGAATTCGGATAAAGACGGAAATGTTGACGTTGTCTGGATTAATGGAGAAAATTTTGCAAATGCAAAGAAAAACGACTTCCTTTATGGACCGTTTACACAAAAATTGCCGAACTTCAATGACTATATCGATGCTGAATCATCGGATGTAAAATTTGACTTCGGCGAACCGGTTGAAGGAATGGAAGCTCCGTATGGAAAGGCACAATTTGTATTTTTATATGACAGTGCAAAAATTAAAACTCCACCGACAAATCATGAAGAATTTTTGGAACTTGCAAAAGAAAATCCGGGCAAGATAACATATGCAGCACTTCCTGATTTTACAGGTTCTGTTTTTGTAAGAAATATTATTTCCGACATTCAAGGCTATGAAGATTTCATGAACAAGGATTTGACAAAAGACCAACTCGAAGGAATGCTTGAGCCAAGTATGAAATATCTCAAAGAATTGAGCGGCTATTTATGGAATAACGGGGAAACTTATCCGCCGGATAATCCGACACTTGAAAATATGTTTGCCGATGGCGAAGTGTTGCTCGCAATGAGCTACAATCCGAACACGGCGTCAATGCTTATTGCACAAGGAAAATTCCCGGACACTGTAAAGACATTTGTTTTTGACAAGGGTAATATCGGAAATACTCACTTCCTTGCAATCGGAAAGAAGAGCCCGAACAAAGAAGCTGCAATGGTTATGATAAACGAAATTCTATCGCCTGAGGCACAAATTTCAAAAGCAGATCCGAATGTTTTAGGAGATTTGCCGGTTGTTGATTACGACAAATTGACAGATGAACAAAAGAAGAGCTATGACGCTATTCCTTCCGGAGACGCAACATTGCCGCAAAAAGAATTGGCTGAAAAGAGAATTCCGGAAATGCCGGCACAATTAGTTCCACTTATCGAAGAAATATGGGAAGAAAAAGTTTTACACTAGGCAGATTTTTATACCTTCCGGGACTTATCGTCATTTTGACGATAGTTCTGGGAGGCTTATTTAAATCTCTACTTATCAGTTTCGGTTATTTCAAAGAAATTGGAATGACTGAGTTTACTTTTGAGTTTTATAAGAAAGTCTTGACGGACAAAACATTTATTGAAAGTCTATTTTTCACACTCAAATTTTCTTTTGTTTCATCACTGCTAGCGGTTGTAATTGGAGCGGTTCTTGCTTATAGCATATTCTTTTTTGACAAAACTAGAGAATTTTACTTAAACCTTCCGGTTATTATTCCGCACATGCTTGTGGTTGTGTTTTTATTGAATTTTCTTTCAAACACGGGACTTGTGTCCAGAATTTTATTTCAAATAGGACTTATAGAAGAGCCGACTCAAATGATTCAACTTTTCTACAACAAAAATTCAATTGGAATTATTTTGGTTTATATTTTAAAAGGTGCGCCGTTTGCAGGACTTGTTATTTTACAAATTTTAAAGAGTATGTCCATAAATAAATTTTATGCGGCGAGAAATTTGGGAGCAGGAGTTTTTTCGGAAATAAAATACATCATTTGGCCGGATATAAAAAACTCCATGACTAAGATATTTTTGATTCTATTTTCATTCTCGTTTTCATCTTATGAAGTTCCGTTTTTGATTGGACCGACAAAGCCGAGAGCACTTGCAGTTAAGAGCTATATCGACTTTACAAAAAATGATTTTATGTATAAACCGACGGCAATTGTTATAAATATTATTATAGGACTTATTGGTATTTTATCTGTTTTGCTTATTCTTAGGATGGAGGACAGGGACAGTGAAAGCTTTTTCTAGAATAATTTTATATTTATTTATATTTTTGATTATTTTCGGCGGAATAAATCTCTTAATTTCAAGCTTTCAAGAAAGCTATCCGTGGCCTAAAATAATTGAGGGGACATATGGAACAAGGGCATACAAATACATTAAAAACGACAACAAGGTGAAAATCGGTATAAAAAATTCTTTTATCATCGGTATTGCTGCAACTTTTTTAAGCGTATTACTTGCGTATCCACTGGCTAAAAAAATAAAAATGGTAAAAACAAAAAAGCTTTTGTCGGCGATTGTGTTTTTGCCGTTTGTAATCGGAGGGACATCGGTAGGATTTGGACTCCAACAGATATTTTTAAAAATGGGACTTGCAGGAACGACATTTGGAATAATTTTTGTGCAACTAGCATATATAATTCCTTATGCCGTTTGGATACTTTTGCCTGGCTTTGAGTATATAAGCGAAGATAAAATTTTTGCGGCGAAGATGCTTGGAGCAGGGAGCGGTGCAATTGTAAGAGATATTATTATTCCTACTATGAGTCCGTTTATTTTGACAGCACTTTCAATGGGATTTATTCTTTCGTTCAGCCAATATTATCTCACGATTATTATCGGCATAGGGCTTGTTGAAACCTACAGCACAGTTATATTTCCATTTATAATTGTAAAGGACAGGGCGTTATCATCGGCTATGAGTCTCATTTTTGTTGCACTGAATTTAATTTTTATTTTAATTATTCAATTTATACTCACAGTTATTAAAAGGAGAAAAAGATGGAAAATATAATTATTAAAAATCTTTCAAAATCTTATGGGGATAAATCCGTTTTAAAAAATATAAATCTTGAAATCGACGACAGTGAAATTATTTCCGTTGTAGGAATTTCAGGCTCCGGAAAATCTACTTTACTTAAAATATTGTGTGGAATAATCGACGATTTTACAGGAGATATTTTTTATGGCAATGAAAATATTACCGGAACATCTATTAAGGATAGAAAATTTATTATGATGTTTCAGGATTTTGAACTTTTTAATCACATGACTGTTTTTGACAATGTAGCATTTGGTCTCAAAATGCAAAAGGTGGATAAAAAAGTGATAAAAAGTGAAGTTATGAAGTATTTGAATTTAGTCGATTTGGTTGAGCACAAGGACAAATATCCGGAAGAACTTTCGGGCGGACAAAAGCAAAGGGTTGCACTTATTAGAAGCCTTATTGTAAAGCCAAGAATGCTTCTTCTTGACGAGCCGTTTTCGAGTTTGGATTCACAAATGCGAGACAATATTAGACGTGAGACATTTAAAATAATTCGTGAGCTTAAAATAAAAACTCTTTTTGTCACGCACGATATGAGAGAAGCAGCGGAGGTTTCGGATAAAATTGCAATTCTTATCGACGGACAATTTGAAGGCTTCGGAACGCCTGAGGAGTTATATGAGAATCCAACCAAAAGAAGTGTTGCACAATTCCTATATAAGGAAAATATTTTCGACGACGGGCTCGTGAAACCGAAAGACATTGAAATTGTCGAAGGCGATGGCTATTTAATAGAAGAAGCGATGTACCACGGAATGAATTATGAATATACTCTTAAGGGCGAAAGAGAGTTGGTTGTTCGCGACTCGAAAAAAAGAAATGTCGGAGATAAAGTCGGCGTTAAAATAAAAACAATTACAAAATTGGAGGACTGATATGAAAAAAGTTATTATTGATTTTGACTGCACGATAAATGTTAGAGGATGCGACCTTGACGACGCATTTGCATGTCTTTATCTTTTATCTTCAAAAGATGTCGATGTAAAAATGATCACAACATCTTTTGGCAACAGCAATGAGGACAAGGTCTATGAATCGTCGAAGAAGATGATTGAGGATTTAAATATCGATGTTCCGCTATATAAGGGAGGAATTTTCAGCCTTGACGCTGCAACACACATGAGAGATTTGGTAAATACCGAAGACGATATAATCATTTTGTCGCTCGGCTCAACCACAAACACACAAAGAGCACTCACACTCGGCATGGACCCTGCGAGAGTAAAGAGTCTTGTTTTGATGGGTGGAATTACAAGTGAACTTCAATTTAAAGGACGTGTAATGGACGAACTTAACTTTAGTATCGACCATTTGTCCACAAACTACGTTTTCAGTAAAATTAAAAATATAAACATCATAACCGGAAACAATTGCATGGCTCACAGATATTTGGTTCCTGAAAATCCAAAATATAAATCGAGTTATATGAAGTATATGGAAGATTCGCTTATAAGATGGACTAAGGAGTTTGATATAATTTATCAGGAGAGGGAACTTGTGCTTTGGGATGCACTTGCTGCACTTTATATTACAAATCCGGAATTTTTCGAAGATAAAAAGAGAAGTATTGAGCTCAAGGAAAATATGGCGAGAGGATTTTTAAAAGAAGGAAACGATGCAATTGTTAATTTGCCGGAGCTTGTAACAGATATTGACGCGATGGAATATATAATAAATGTTATTGAAGAGGGAGGCCGCTAGGTCTCTTTTTTTTACTTAACATTTAAACACAAAAATAAAATCATCCACTTACATCTCATTTTCTACCACAAAAACATACATACGCAAAACCAATGTCATTATAAATCAATAAAAATGATTTATAATGACATTGAAACATTTCAGTCTAAAAAATTTGAATAAAAGTGTAAAAAATAGTATAATAAAAATACAAACAAAAAAATAACACAGACTTTGATTTTATTCTACAACAATGAAACTTAATACTTTCAAAAGCAAACGCTTAAAACGGACATGAAAAATCCGGTCTTGAGTCGCAACACAGACCATAAAGATCGCCGAGCTCATCAAACTTGGCAAAGTGAAAAAACACTTTAACGAGCAGGATAAAAGCCTGACTATGGGGTTAAAGCCGACCCTATTTTGTTGTAAAAATATTATTTTCTTATTCTTATAAAACTCTTTTTATGTAAAACTGAAAACTCCCTATTAAAACTTTGAAAATAAAATCAAAGTCTTTTTTTATGTAAAGGAGAATAAAATGACAAATAAAAAGAAAAGCACAAAAATAACAAAGAAAACAGCAATCGGACTTTTAGTCTTGGGACAGATAATGACAACAGGGGCACTGGCAGCTCCTCAGGAAGCAATAAGCGCATTTAAAGACGTAAAAGAAATAAGACAAGACATAGGACACTTCAAAGGAGAAATAAAACTCTTTATTGAAAAGGACGGAAAGAAAACAAGGGTAGACCAAAACATGAAAGACGGTCTAAGAGTTGTCGAAGGCAGAACATGCGTAGGCGTAAGAGATTTGGTAAATGCAATTGAAGGGGCAGAGGTTGAATGGGACCAAGCTAACAAAATCGTGGACATCAAATACGGAGGCAAGGAAATATCCTATCCATTAAACAAACCGGTTATGTGGAATGGGGACAAGATGGTCACCATAGATGTACCGGCACAAGTCGACCCATCCATATCAAGAACATTCTTACCTATAAGAAACATAGCGGAAACATTGGGCTTCAAAGTCGATTGGAACCAAAAGACCAAAGAAGTAACCTTAACCCCAGGCGCCGGCACAGGACAAACAACCACCCAACAAACCACAAAACCAAAGGCGAACAAAAACAAAGGTGGAGTAGCTAAAGGCGGAGCATATACATTAGCAAATGGCAAAACTTTGCCAAAAATAAACAACTTGCCAAAAGAATCTACAGGATATTTTATAAGCAAAGCAGACTTTACTGATAACGGAGACGGAACTATGACCTTTGCAAAAGGAACAGAGTGGGAAGCAACGGCACCTAAGCCATCAGTAAGAGTAGACTCGTCACCAGCCAAACCGGACTTCAAAATCTTAGGAGATAATGGACCTGATAACCGTATTGGAACAGCGGTGTTAATGCAAGAAAATCCATTGTGGGAAAAAGTATGGCAATTTGTTGTAGATAGGTATGGAGCAGATGATTATCAATGGGTTGATAAAGCTAAAGGAATAAAAAACCAACCGGATTTTGAACATTTTACAAGATGTCCGGGAGCATTTGAAGAATTTGAAGCACTACTGGCACCTAGGAAAATTAAACAGCAGTATGTAGATTATTTTATTAAAAATGGAAAACACATGAAATATAAGGGTGAGCCTTACGCAACGAGACAACCTTTGGCGGACGATGATTTTTACGATGCAACAGGTATTATAGACCCCAATGTAACATATGTAGGCACAGACTCATTTGGAACATCTCCATTAGCAAATAGTGATACTTATATAATAACAACAAATAATGAGTATTATCGTACGATTTTTGATAAAAACAAAAACACTAATATAGAAGTCGATAAAATATTAGTACCATATAAGAGTAAGACAGGTAAAATTTCGTGGCTAGTGATTGATGTACCTAATTTCCGTTTCAAGGTAAGTAATCCATATAATAATGAGTTTGGTCTAATAATGGTAGATTTAGAGAATATGAAGTTAATATTAAACAAGGAAGGGAAGTACGTAGATGAAAGCAAGTTTAAATAAAATCATGATAGTGGCAGTAGTTTTATTACTACCACTATTAATAGTACATAATATAACAATTAAAGCAGAAGAAGCAGCTGACGGTTCCAATATAGATAATACAGGAGCAACCAGTGAAGTTGTTGGAGAAAATGATGCACAAAAGAGCGTTATACCAATCAGTCAATATGATATGAAAATTGAACCACGTTATGATATACAAAGGTGGGACAGATATAGATTATTTGACTTACATAATTTTTTTACATATAGAATTTAATTGCCGATTTGCACGGCTTTTTTACATATAAAATTTAATAATCGGTTTACTATAAATGGTTAGGGTGAATAATTTTTGTTTTTTTAATTCTATTTTATCAATGAGAATGCAAGATTTAAATAGATATTCACCAAATAACGATTCAGGTGTTAGATATTTTATTTAATTTTTTATTTCAATTACATATTATCTTAAACAAAAAAGATAGAGCGGTTAAACTCTATCTTTTGAAAACATAAACATATTTAATATAATAAGAACCGGAATTATGATATAAAGAGATTCATGAATCGGTAGTTTTATAAAAAAGCTGTCTCTTATATCATAAATCAGTACAGAAATTTTATTTCCGATTGCTGCAAGCAAAAATGTTGTTACTTCAAGCAGTGGAAATAAAATTTTATTTATTTGAATTTTAAAAATCGTTAGTATAATAAATGTCACAAAAAATGTTGCCCATATCAATGTCGGGGCTTTCAATCTCATTCGAAGCCAGATACTGTAGGTCGAAATCATATCGACCATGAGTGCAATGAAAAACGAAAGAATAAGATTTTTTGCGATATTTGTTATTTTATTAGTCTGCAAGTTTATAAGTTATAACAACTTCAGAGCCGTCTGCAGGAAGTACGTCTTTGTTTCCTTTAAATTCAACGCTCTTTTGTTCTTCAACAGCTCCAAGTGGGTAAGCAGCATTTGATGTGATTCCTACAAAGCAGCTGTCGAGGCATGTGATGCAACCTGTGTTAAATTCTTTAGAATTATTCATATTTCCGCTGAAACGAATGTCAAGCGGAGTTCCGTTTGAATCTAAAACAGCTTCGTTTACGTCAACGTCTTTTTTGTCTCCGAATGAAAGTGTTACATTTAGCTTGCTTCCTTCAGTTGTAGTTGTTGCTGCATTTTCAGCTGTCATATTGTCTCCGGCTTTTGCACCGATTTCGAGAAGTCCGTTATAGAAATCTGTCGGAGTTACAGGTGTTTTAAAAAGCGCCATGTCAGCAATTTTTCCACCTTCAGAAATTGCCATATGTCTTGTAACTTCGTCAAAATATTTTCCGTTTACTGTTGCAAGAATGGAAATTGTTTTAGCTTCTTTGTCAACTACAATTGGGTTTTCCTTTGAAACTTCCATTTTGTTTTCTTCTGTAGTGGTTGTTTCGGTTGTATCAGTTGTTTCCGTTTTTGTTTCGTCGACAACTTTGTCGTCTTTCGGTTTGTTTGTGCAGGCTGTGAATGAAAATACTACAGCTACTGCAATTAAAAATAATCTTTTCAATTTAATCTCCTTTTCTAATTTATGCCTTCCCAAATATTATACCACTATGTGAAAAAAATGCAACACTTGTTCATGAATATGTATAAAGATTAGTCGGATATAAAATTGAATTAGAGATTTTATTGTAATTTATGCACTTTTAAAATGGGTAAATATATGTTAGAATAAGATTTAAGATTTATATTTATGCAGATATTTATAGGAGGAATTTTTTTGGATATATATAATATTAAAAAGATAAATATGCCGATAATAGCGCTAAGGGGCATAACTGTTTTTCCGGATACTACAGTCAATTTTGATATAGACAGTCCGAAAAGTGCAAGGGCGCTTGAGGTTTTAAGTGATAAAAATAATATGATTTTTGTTGTTTCTCAGAAGCAGGCGGACCTATTAAATCCGAAAGCTGAGGATTTATTTGAGTATGGCACAATTTGTACGGTTGAACAATTCGGTCAAATGCCTCAAGGTGGAATTAGAATTTTAGTCGATGGTAAAATGAGGGGGCGTATAGTCGAATTTACGGAAACAAATGATTATTTTGAAGCAAATATAGAAGGACTTGAATTGAGAGAAGACGCATTTTCTGATTTTTCAGAAGAAGGAGATGCACTTTTAAGGCTTATAAAAAAAGATGTGGAAGAATATTCAAAACTAAATTCGAGAATTGCAGAAAAGTCAATTGCACAATTTATGGAAGAGAATGACCCGGAGAAGGTTGTAAACATTGCATCTTCTACAATTCAAATTAGCACGAGTGAAGCTCAAAATATTTTAAGTGAACTCGACTTTGAAAAGCGTGCGATTTTACTCCACACTTACTTTTTGAGAGAAATTGCAAATTTGAAGATTGAAAATGAGATAAATGTTCTTGTACAATCTCAAATGAATAAAACGCAAAGAGATTATTATCTTCGCGAAAAGATAAAAGTTATCCAAGATGAACTTGGTGACGGTGAAAATATTCAGGCTGAAGTTGATGATTTAAGGGAGAAAATTGCTGAAAAGAATCTGCCGAAAGAAGTTGAAGATAAGGCATTAAAAGAAGTTAAAAGACTTTCTCAAAATGCATTCAATCAAGCTGAAACAGGTGTAATTAGAAGCTATGTGGATTGGATTTTAAGTCTACCGTGGACCGAGTCGAAGGATGAAGCTGTAGATCTTGAATACGCAAGAAAAGTCTTGAACGAAGATCATTATGGCTTAAAAGATATCAAGGAAAGAATTCTGGAATATTTAGCTGTAAAGAAACTTAATCCGAAATCAAAGGGGAACATTCTTCTTTTTGTAGGACCACCTGGAGTTGGAAAGACCTCGATTGCAAAGAGTATCGCAAGGGCACTTGACAGAGACTTTGTCAGAATGAGTCTGGGTGGCATAAGGGATGAAGCCGAGATTAGAGGACATAGACGAACATATATCGGTGCGATGCCGGGAAGAATTATTTCAGGCATGAAAAAAGCGGGTTCAAATAATCCGGTATTTTTGCTTGACGAAATCGACAAGCTCAATTCGGATTTTAGAGGGGACCCTGCAAGTGCACTTTTGGAAGTTTTGGACCCTGAGCAAAACAAGGGTTTTGTGGATAACTATTTGGACCTTCCGTTCGATTTGTCGCAGGTATTTTTCGTCACAACTGCAAACAGTTTAAATATACCTCCGGCACTTCTTGACAGAATGGAAGTTATACGTCTTGCGGGATATACAAATGATGAAAAGCAAAAAATAGCAGAAAAATTTCTTGTAAAGAAACAAATGGCGAACAACGGAGTTAATACAACCAATTTCAATATTACTCCGGGTGCTATAAAAGAAATTATAGAATATTACACGAGAGAATCCGGGGTTAGAAACCTCGAAAGAGAAATTTCATCGGTTATAAGAAAAGCGGCTGTAAAGATTGCTGAAGGTGAAAAAGAAAAAGTATCCGTTACGATAAATATGGTTCAGGATATGCTTGGTCCAAGAAGGTTCTCTATCGACGAACTTGGAAAGAAGGACAGAATCGGAGTTACAAATGGTCTTGCATGGACAAGTGTCGGAGGAGTGACACTTCAAGTTGAAGCGATTGCTACACCGGGAGTCGGGAAACTCACACTCACCGGGAAGCTTGGAGATGTAATGAAAGAATCAGCAGCTGCCGCAGTTTCGTATATAAGAAAAAATGCAAAGAAGCTAGGAGTGAAGGAAGATTTTTATAAGAAAACAGATATTCACCTTCACGTTCCGGAAGGGGCTGTTCCAAAGGATGGTCCTAGTGCAGGTGTGACAATTGCGGTTTCGATTTTATCTGCACTTACAGAAAAACCGGTTGACAGAAATGTTGCTATGACAGGAGAACTTACTTTAACAGGTAGAGTGCTTGCAATTGGTGGACTGAAGGAGAAAGTCTTGGCAGCTCTAAGAATGGGGGCAAAGATTGTTGTACTTCCTGAAGAAAACAAAAAAGATATGGTTGAGATTCCGGATGATGTTAAAGAAAAATTGGAATTTAAATTTGTGAAGGATGTAGGTGAGGTGTTCAAAATTGCCATTAAATAATATAAAAAGTGCAGATTTAGTTCAAATTGCAGTAAAACCTGACCAATATCCGGATGAGAGCTTGCCGGAGATTGCTTTTGCAGGACGAAGCAATGTAGGAAAGTCAAGTCTACTAAATGGCATAATGAACAGAAAATCGCTTGCAAGAACTTCTTCAAAACCGGGTAAGACAAGGACGATAAATTTTTATGGTGTGAATGACGAGATTAGGCTTGTTGACTTGCCGGGATACGGTTATGCTATTGCTTCACAAAAAGAAAAAGAAAATTGGAAGGTTTATATAGAAACATATCTTGAGAGCAGAAAAAATTTAAAAGGAATTGTGCTTGTGGTCGATATAAGACACGAGCCTACAAACGACGACAAGATGATGTATGATTATATAAAACATTTTGGATTTAATTGTCTTATTGTTGCGACAAAGGCTGATAAGATCGCAAGAAGCAAATATCAGGGGGCAGTTTCGAAAATTCGAAAAAAACTGGAAGCAAAGGATGAGATTTTGCCGTTTTCAAGTTTGAACAAATTCGGAATTGACAGAGTTAGAGAAAAGTTGGACGAAATGGTTTAAAAGTAAAGGAGCGGATTTATGACTGAAAAATTTGATACAAAAAAATATGTAGACGAATTTTACAAAAAAATTGCTCAAAACAATAGAGTTTCCGACGAGGAAAAACAGCGTGCGGTCGCTTATTCTCTCGGATACACCGACGAGGATATAGAACTTGGCGGAGATCTTGGTCTTGGCTGTGGAAATCCGATTCAAAACGCAAAGCTCAAAGAAGGAGAGTGGCTTCTTGATTTGGGTTGTGGAAAAGGCGTTGACGTTTTTAAGGCGGCAAGAGAATTAAATGGAACCGGAAAAGCTGTCGGTATTGATAGACTTCCGGAAATGATCGAAAAGGCCAATGATATAAGAGACAAAAGGCATTTCGACAATGCGGATTTTGTTGTGTCGGATATTGACAATATAAATCTTCCGGATAACACTTTTGACGTTGTCATTTCAAACTGTGTTATAAATCTTCTCGAAGATAAAGAGAAAGTTTATAGAGAAATTTTTAGGGTTTTAAAGCCGGGTGGACGAGTTTCAATAAGTGACATTATTCAAATAAAGCAACTTCCTGAAAATATTCTTGCAGATCCGATTTTTCACGCCACATGAGTTGGTGGTTCTATAACTTCAGAGTCTCTGAAAAAAATACTTCAAAAAGTCGGATTTATGCCGTACACAATAGTCGAGGAAGATTTAACACCGGAATATTTAAACAAATGGGGTCACGAAGGCCTTGACGAATTTATAAAGAGGGGGAAAATTTTGGCAATTAAGCCGGAATAAAATGGAAATGATTGGAAGAGTAACGCTGACTTTTATATTCTTGCATTTAATTGTATGTATTTTATATTTTGCAAGTAATTTCTATAAAAAGAGTGACTTTCTGAGCTTTTTAAAAGGGCTTAGTTGGATAAATCTTGGTGGCGTATTAGTTATAATCGGAATAATCTATAATAAAATTAGAAAGACTAATGAGGGTTTTGGAACAATGGGAATTGTTGAACTATCTCTTTTACTTTTTCTAATGGTTGGTTATTCGGGATTTATAACTTATAAATTAAATTTTAGTAAAAAGACAAACTAAAAGCCTGATTCATAATGAACCAGGCTTTTTCTTATTTTACATAAACTTTTAAAAATGTTTTCTTACCCTTTTGAATAATGATTTCATTCTTCAATTCTTCAAGAGAAACAGTCATTGATGGATCGATTACCTTCTCGTCATTTATACTTATTCCGCCACCTTTTACAAGGTTTCTGCCTTCGCTGTTGGACTTGCAAATTCCTGTTTCAACAAGAAGATTTAAAAGTCCAATGCCTTCAGTTGCTTTACTTGCATCAAGTTCAAATTCAGGCATATTTTCAGCATTAATTTTTCCGCTGAAGAGTGCACGTGCAGTATTTATAGCGTTGTCAGCTTCTTCTTTGCCGTGAATATCTTTTGTGATTTCGTATGCAAGAATTTCTTTTTGTCTATTTATATCTTCTTCTTTTTCAATTCGTTCAATTTCATCGAGTGGAATGAATGTAAGGACTTTCATAAATCTTATAACGTCTCTGTCGTCGACATTTCTGAAATATTGATAGAAGTCAAATGGCGAAGTTTTTTCTTTGTCAAGCCAAACTGCATTACCCATAGATTTTCCCATTTTTACACCATCAGCAGTTGTCAAAAGTGGAATAGTCATATTGTAAACGGTTCCATTTTCAAGCCTTCTTACAAGTTCGTATCCGCCTAGCATGTTGGACCATTGGTCATTTCCACCTACTTGAAGTGTACAATTTTCTTCTCTATATAGTTTCAAAAAGTCGTAGGATTGCATGAGCATATATGAAAATTCAAAGAAAGTTAACCCCTTTTCAAGCCTTGTTTTGTAGCAATCGAATTGGAGCATTCTATTAACACTGAATTCTGTTCCTATTTCTCTTACAAAATTGAGGAAATTAAGATCCAAAAGCCAGTCTTTATTGTTCATAAAGATACCGTGTTCGCCGTCCATATTTAAAAGGTTTGAAAGTTGTCTTTCAAAACATTCTGCATTATGGTCGATAAATTCTCTTGACATAAGCTTTCTCATGTCGTTTCTGCCTGACGGGTCACCAATCATTGTTGTGCCGCCACCAATCATGCAAATTGCTTTATGTCCATGTTTTTGTAAATGTTTAAAAAGGCAAATTAATAGGTAGTGACCGACCGTCAATGAGTCTGCAGTGCAGTCAAATCCGGCATAGAAAGTGAGTTTTCCGTCATTTAATTTTTCTTCGAGCTCTTCCGGGTATGTCATTTGTTCAATAAACCCGCGTGCCCTTAGTTCATCAACTAGTTTCATAAATCCTCCTTAAAAATATAAAAGCCCATGAATAAAAGGGCATCAAAACGCGGTACCACCTTTCTTCATGGGATAATTCCATCTCTATAACTTTTAACGCAAGTAAAACGTATACATATTTCTTGTATAAAAAATTCCCGTCCGTATTAACGGTATTAAAATTATATATTATTATTTTTAAATTGTCAAGTTTTTGATGTTTAGTATTAATAATTGTGGGGTAAGAAATATATAGAATCATTAAAGGAGGAATTAATAATGATTGAATTAATTAAATTACCATATGCATACGATGCATTAGAACCGGTTATAAGTAAAGAAACAATCGAATATCATCACGACAAACACCACCAAGCTTATGTAAATAAGCTAAATGAATTGATTGAAGGAACGGAACTCGCAGATATGCATCCTTGTGAAATTTTGAAAAACTTGGACAAGGCTCCTGCAGATAAAAAACAAGCAATAATCAACCAAGGCGGTGGAGTTTACAACCACAACGTTTATTGGTCACAACTTGCAAAAGACGGACAAAAAGAACCAAAAGGTGAATTGAAAGAAGCTATTGATAAAGCTTTCGGCTCATTTGAAGAATTCAAAGAAAAATTTGAAAAAGCAGGCGCAGGACAATTCGGTTCAGGTTGGGCTTGGCTCGTTGAAAAAGACGGAAAACTCGAAATCATGACCACAGCAAACCAAGATGCACCGATTTCAAAAGGATATAAAGTACTTCTAAACAACGACGTTTGGGAACACGCATACTATATTGACTACAGAAATAAGAGAGCAGAATATCTAAAAAAATTCTGGGACATCGTTGACTGGAGCGTTGTTGAAGAAAGATTTGCAAAATAAATAGTTTAATTTTAAAGAAATTAATAAAAACTCGTCATTTTTGACGAGTTTTTTTATGGCTGTATAATATTTGTTGGGGAGTAACATCGACAAATATTATACAGCCTTTTTCTATGTAAAAAAATTGCACTTACATGCAAAATATCCTATACTTA
>QWCH01003655.1_pt1 | contig 36203 bp, 29 predicted proteins | sample 1972671 | NCBI WGS metagenome assembly QWCH01 (sample SAMN09866713, study PRJNA288562) | Human gut metagenome isolate term3_stool, whole genome shotgun sequencing... | isolation source: gut | host: Homo sapiens | place: USA: California
GATGGCATCTGCCATGACAGCCGCCGCCAGTTCTCCGCCAGTCAACACATAGTCGCCGATACTGATTTCCTTGGTGATGAGATGCTCGCGAATCCGGTAATCTATCCCTTTGAAATGCCCGCAGAGAATGATGAGATTCTGGGCAAGGGAAAGAGTATTTGCCATCGGCTGATTGAACTGCTCACCATCGGGGGTCGTAAAGATAACCTCGTCATAATCCCGCTCGGCCTTCAAGGCGTTGATACACCGCTCTATCGGCTCTATCTTCATGACCATTCCGGCAAAGCCGCCAAACGGATAATCGTCTACACGACGGTACTTATCTTCCGTATAATCACGAAGATTATGGATATGTATCTCTGCAAGCCCTTTATTTTGAGCACGTTTCATGATGGAGCAGTTAAAGAATCCCTCAATCATCTCTGGCAAAACTGTGATAATGTCAATGCGCATATAACTTTATTTTAGCTATTTCAAGCTGCAAAAGTACAAATATTCGGGGAGAAACCCGTATTTTTGCGTTCAAACAATCCGAAAACCCTATGACTGTAAAAGAAAAAATAGACCAGCTCCGTGCGGAATTACACCAGCACAACTACAATTATTATGTGCTGAATGCTCCTGAAATATCCGACAAGGAGTTTGACGACCTGATGCGCGAGCTACAAGACTTAGAGAAAGAACATCCTGAATACCAAGATGATAATTCGCCCACGATGCGTGTAGGGAGTGATTTGAATAAGAACTTCACACAAGTGGCACACAAATATCCCATGCTTTCATTGGGAAACACCTATTCCGAAAACGAAGTGACCGACTTTTACGAACGGGTAAAGAAAGCGTTGAATGAGGATTTTGAAATCTGCTGCGAGCTGAAGTATGACGGTACTTCCATCTCGCTGACTTACGAGGATGGCAAACTGGTGCGTGCCGTCACCCGTGGCGACGGCGAAAAGGGCGATGACGTGACGGACAATGTAAAGACAATCCGAACGATTCCACTGGTCCTCCATGGGGATTATCCTAAATCATTCGAAATCAGAGGGGAAATCCTGATGCCCTGGGTGGTTTTCGAAGAACTGAACCGGGAAAAAGAAGCACGTGAGGAACCGCTTTTCGCCAATCCGCGCAACGCTGCTTCCGGTACCTTGAAGTTGCAGAATTCCACCATCGTAGCATCCAGAAAGCTGGATGCTTATCTCTACTATCTATTGGGAGAGGAATTGCCCTGCGACGGCCATTACGAGAATCTGCAAGCCGCCGCCAGCTGGGGATTTAAAACATCAGAGCACACCAGAAAAGCTCACAGCCTGGAGGAAGTCTTCGAATACATCAATTATTGGGACACGGAGCGTAAGAACCTTCCGGTAGCTACTGATGGTATTGTACTAAAAGTCAACAGCTTGAGACAACAAAAGAATTTGGGATTCACAGCCAAGTCCCCCCGGTGGGCCATCGCATACAAATTCCAGGCAGAACGTGCACTGACACGCTTGAATAGGGTTACCTACCAAGTAGGACGTACCGGCGCAGTCACTCCGGTTGCCAATCTGGACCCCGTACAACTGTCCGGCACCATTGTGAAACGTGCCTCCCTGCACAATGCAGATATTATCGAGGGGCTGGACCTGCATATAGGCGACATGGTGTATGTGGAAAAAGGCGGTGAAATCATCCCCAAAATAACCGGTGTCGATAAGGATGCCCGCAGTATGCTTATCGGTGAAAAAGTGAAGTTCATCACCCATTGTCCCGAATGCGGCAGCAAACTGATACGTTTTGAAGGAGAAGCAGCCCACTATTGCCCCAATGAAACCGCTTGTCCTCCGCAGATTAAAGGGAAAATAGAGCATTTCATCAGCCGCAAAGCCATGAATATAGACGGACTGGGACCTGAAACAGTAGATATGTTCTACCGATTGGGGCTGATAAAGGATACTGCAGATTTATACCAGCTCAAAACCGATGACATCAAGAACCTGGAACGGATGGGCGAAAAATCGGCAGAAAACATAGTCAACGGTATTGCGGCAAGTAAAGAAGTGCCATTCGAAAGAGTGCTCTTTGCACTGGGCATACGCTTCGTGGGAGAAACGGTTGCCAAGAAGATAGCCAAGTCCTTTACGGACATCGAAGAACTGGAAAACGCAGACCTCGAAAAGCTGAAAAACATCGATGAAATCGGTGAAAAAATAGCGCAGAGCATTATAACCTACTTCTCCAATCCTGCCAACAGAGAGCTGGTGGAACGGCTGAAATCGAACGGTCTGCAACTCCACCGGACGGAAGAAGACCTCAGCGGATACACCGACAAACTGGCGGGCCAGTCCATTGTCATCAGCGGCGTATTCACCCACCACTCACGGGACGAATACAAAGAGATGATTGAAAAGAACGGTGGGAAAAACGTCGGCAGTATCTCCTCCAAAACCAGCTTTATCCTGGCCGGAGAAAATATGGGACCTGCCAAACTGGAGAAAGCGCAGAAACTGGGAGTAAAGATTATGAGCGAAGATGAGTTTTTGGCATTGCTATCCTAACAAATTTCCACAAAAAGCTTTTTTATGGCTTATATTTGTAGGGTAAATCGAAAAAATTCGTACTTTTGCGAGTCATTTAATTAGAGATTACTTTATAATACTCATGATACAGACAAGATTGAAAGGAATGGGGGTAGCGCTGATTACTCCATTTAAAGAGGATGAAAGCGTTGATTACGATGCGTTGATGCGTTTGGTAGACTATCAACTTCAAAACAATACCGACTTTTTATGTGTGCTCGGCACCACGGCAGAAACTCCGACTCTGACTGAAGAAGAGAAAAAGAAAATCAAGAAAATGGTCATCGAGCGGGTGAACGGAAGAATTCCTATCCTGCTGGGCGTAGGCGGAAACAACACCCGGGCCATAGTGGAAACACTGAAAAATGACGATTTCACCGGAGTAGATGCCATTCTCTCCGTTGTTCCATATTATAACAAGCCCTCACAAGAAGGTATATATCAGCATTATAAGGCCATTTCTGAAGCAACGGATTTGCCGATTGTGCTTTATAATGTCCCCGGTCGTACCGGCGTGAACATGAAGGCAGAAACAACCCTGCGCATTGCACGTGATTTCAAGAATGTGATAGCCGTCAAAGAAGCTTCGGGCGACATCACGCAGATGGATGACATCATCAAAAACAAACCGGCCAATTTCGACGTTATTTCGGGCGATGACGGCATCACCTTCCCTCTGATTACCCTGGGGGCCGTCGGCATTATCTCGGTCATCGGAAACGCGTTCCCACGTGAGTTCAGCCGTATGGTACGTCTGGCACTGCAAGGGGACTATGCCAATGCATTGACCATTCACCACAAATTTGCCGAATTATTCAAGCTTCTGTTTGTAGACGGCAACCCTGCCGGAGTAAAAGCCATGCTGAATGTAATGGGAATGATTGAGAACAAGCTCCGCCTGCCATTGGTGCCGACCAGAATCACTACTTTCGAAGCCATGCGCAAGATTCTGGATGAATTGAACATCAAATGCTAAGGTCTTATACCGCCCCTATAGGATATTAATTTCCAGTATACAACATATTAATATCAGATATGCAAGGAGTTAATTTTGTGGAAACACGGAATTAACTCCTTCTTTTTTTCCTATGTGACTATATTTATCAGTACAATAATCCCAAAACAGTCTACTGATTACGTTATAAAGCAAAAAGACATCTGGTTAAATCGAGAAAAAGACATCTCTAGCTCAATCAAGACAAGACTATTATTTCAGCTAATCTATTAGTTCACAACACTGAACACTTTGTTTCAGCAGAGAAAAACACTTTGTTTTTATATGATGGAACAAAGTGTTCTGTCAAGGGAAACAAAGTGTTCTCCATAATGAAACAAAGTGTTTAGTTAAGGGAAACAGTTTGTTTCATTATAGAGAACACGCGCCAGTGCCATACAAGGGGAGAACATCAACTATATGCCATTGCTGTAAAAACAAAGAACCTCCGCAAGTTTTCTTGCGGAGGTTCTTTGTGATCGCGACAGGATTCAAACCTGTAACCGGCTGATCCGTAGTCAGCTACTCTATTCAGTTGAGCTACGCGACCCTTAAAAAAATTATGAAAACTTGTGACCGCGACAGGATTCAAACCTGTAACCGGCTGATCCGTAGTCAGCTACTCTATTCAGTTGAGCTACGCGGCCTCTTTGTTTAACGGGTGCAAAGATACGTACTTTTTCCGAATTAGCAAACGATATACAAACTTTTTTTGAAGAAATTTATTCGACAAAGCGATAATTAAACAACTGCCAGCCGATGGTCATCCCCACATTCCACTCCCTTCTCGGTGAGCTATAATGATTTACATAAGCAGAGATGGCTCCGAAGGGCAAATGACAAATAACAGAAACTTCTCCCATATACTCAAAGCGGGAGAATGCTTTTCCATAATATGCTTTATTCAATGCATTCTTTTTTATCGGAAAAATCGGTGTAAAGCCATAAAATTCTGTCCGGAACTGGAACATGTCGTTCAAAACATATATGGGTTTGATACCGGCAGCCACATACTGGTTGGCACGAAAAGCTTCATTGTACATCAGTTTACTATGCGGAGTCGGTGCAAATTCTCCTGCCTGCATCATGGTTGCCGTATAATTCTCAGAGAAATTTTTCGACGAATACAGTGCTTCTGCCATCCATCCCAGGGTGAACTTCGGCCCCATTGTGTGATATGCCTCTTTCATATAAGAAATTTGCAACCATGATTGCCGTTCTTGCGGAGAAGGACTGTACCCTTCTTGCGGATTCCCCGGTTCAAATCTTTCCCTCCCGGTAAATACCTGGGCTATCAGTTTCTCCAGATAGCCTTTTGTCGCGTATTGCCGCGTATTCAGGGTACTCCCATAGAAACCGATGGAACCTCCCAAAAGTTTGTAGGTACTTCTGTCCGAACGGTCCTTATCGAAATCTATTACGCTGGATTGAAAGTAGTTATCTTCCAGTTGGCCATATCCCAGACTGAACTCCGCACGCTTATTGGCCAAAAACGGCAAGGCAACCATCAACTTCACAAAACGTTCGTCCTTTGAATTGAATGAAGGTTTGTCATTCCTGGAAAACAGCTTGTCCTTCTTGTAGTAATCGAAGGTACTGATTGAAGCAATAAAACGAAAGGACGTAGATATGTGGGTAGGCAAATCAATCTTACCCATCAACTGGGCATTATTATAAATCTTACCCAACTGACCGTCAAAAGTGATTTCCTTGGAATAATAATTCAAGTTCTGATATCCTATTCCCAAATAGATTTGATTTGAGCTCGTGGTAGAGACACTGCCCCCCAGACGCACGGAAAAATTATCCTCCATCTTCACCTTCAAATGCAGCTCATACAAATCGGATTCCGAATCATACACAGCATGAGGAACTATTTCCGAAATCATATTATCTGCCAGCAAACGAAAATACCCGCGCTTCAAGTCTTCATAAGTAAAGACTTCATGCTCTTCATCATGGAACTCTTTTTTGATGTAGGCTTGCTGTTGGGCATTCGCCCCTTCAATAATAATATCCCGAAAACGGAATTGAGGCAGGTTACTCCGGAAGACAAGGCGCCTCAAACGCACATTATCAGCATTCACCCTACGGTGAACACGGCTTTTGATGGAATCCATCATATTAAGAGTACGGTTGTAGCCTATATCGTGCAATTCCTGCAGACGGTCAAAATCCAGCAGGTTGACATCATCGTACTTGAAGGTCATGACTATGCCCAATGAGTCCGGAATGGAATAATCGGTCTTCTGCATAATCATATTCTCCAATTGGCTCATCAGGTCATTCTCCTTCGGCTTACCGGGATTTGCCGCCACCACACTGCCAATGATGACATCCGGATGAAAATCCTCCCGCATCACATCCGTAGGGAAATTATTGTAAATGCCGCCATCATAAGCAAGCGTACTGTCTATTTCTATCGGTTTGAAGACAAATGGAAAGCTCATGGAAGCACGTACCGCATCTCCCAAATCCCCTTTACTCAATACCAATGGCTTTTTATTGTACACATCGGATGCTATACAGCGAAAAGGAACAAACAGTTTGTTGAAATTACCGCCACATGCAGCCGTAGCACGTGCAAACAATTCCACAAATACCAGGTTCATCTGTATGGGGTTGACCATGCTTGTGGGAAGTATCTGGGGCTTTATATGCAGCGAGTCCCTAAAAGCAAAACGGATATTAAAAAATTCCGGTGAAGGACGATTCTTCTTAAAATAATACTCGTATTTAGGCTCCACTTTGCCCGAATACCAACGCTTAAAGTCGGGAGAGCGCAACAGCGCCTCCATATCGTCTGGGGAATACCCCATAGCATACAGAGAACCGATGATAGCTCCCATAGAGGTTCCGGTTATATAATCAATGGGGATATTATTCTCTTCCAAAGCCCGGATAATGCCTATATGAGTCATGCCTTTTGCTCCACCGCCACTCAGTACAAGCCCCACTTTCTGAGCTTGTAAAATAAAGCCACATAGAAGAAACGAAAAAAACAATAAAACTCTTTTCATAACTATGCTATTCCGAGTAAGATAAATGTTCATTGCCCCAAATATAAACAATAGTTTCTAAAAATGCCGTATTCAACGAAGAAAATCACACCCTAATTGGTGAAAATGAATAAAAAAAGGGTATTGCGACTCCGAAGAATCACAATACCCTTGCATATATTAAATGCAAATTTAAAGGGGCTTATTTTATCAGGTCAATGCTTCTCTTGACAAAGTTGTTCAAAGCTTCACCTTTCAACATACCATTCTGCAGCAGTGCCAAATCTATCAGTTGACGGACAACCTTATTCTTGGCAGCATAATCGGCGAAGATGCCTTCTTTCTGTGTTTTCAGTTCGTCCCACTTCTTATCCAGCTCATTCACTTTATCCTTTTCGGCAGTCGGTATATCCTCATCTTTCTTGCCTTCCTGCTTCTTTTTCAGGTCAGTACGCTGCTTGTTCACTTCATCCATCTCTGCCTGAACCGGAGCAACGGCAGCAGCACATTCCTTATCTTCATCTGCCAGAACTTCTTTTACCAGCTTATGGTCTGAATTCAATACCAGGTTAAACATATCCGGCATTTCGCCATAGAAGCTCATTCCAGCCTGGATATTCGCCATTTCCTTCATACGGCGCATGTACTCGCTCTGAGTTATCATGATAGGAGTGGCATTTTCGCCCAAAGCCTGCGCCGTGATGTTGAACTCCGTCTTATCCATCTTGGGCAACTGGCTCTTGAAGATGGAAGAAAGAACTTCCTGCTTGCCGGCTTCCAACGCTTCGTTCTTCTTGTCTTCCTTGACAATCAGATTATCAATAATATCGCTGTCTACACGAGTGAAGCGAACCTTTTCGAACTTCTGTTCCAACATGCTCACCACCGCAATGTCCAGCTGTCCATCCATCAACAGCACATTGTATCCTTTATTCGTAGCGGCCTCTATGTAGCTGTATTGTTCATCTTTATTGTTGGCATACAGATAAATCAGATTTCCATCCTTATCCGTCTGGTTATCTTTAATCAACGTCTTATACTCTTCGAAAGTATAATATTTGCTGTCTGTATCGGTGAAAAGGGCAAAATCCTTGGCTCTATCATAGAAATCTTCCTGCGTAAGCATTCCGTAGTTGATGAAGATTTTCAAGTCATTCCACTTTTCCTCAAACTGTTTACGGTCATTCTTGAAGATAGACTGCAAACGGTCTGACACCTTCTTCGTGATATATGTAGAAATCTTCTTCACGTTGGCATCGCTCTGCAAATAAGAACGGGAAACGTTCAATGGAATGTCCGGTGAATCGAGCACACCATGCAGCAGGGTCAAGAAGTCGGGAACAATACCTTCCACCGAATCCGTCACATATACCTGGTTGCAATAGAGCTGAATCTTATTCTTGTTCAACTCGATGTTGCTCTTCACTTTGGGGAAGTACAGAATACCGGTAAGGTGGAACGGATAATCCACATTCAGATGAATCCAGAATAAAGGTTCGTCGGACATAGGATAAAGGTCACGGTAGAACTTCTTATAATCTTCATCTTTCAATTCGCTGGGTTTCAGCGTCCACAACGGGTTGGAATCATTGATGATATTATCCTCGGCAGTTTCAACCTGCTTGCCGTCTTTCCATTCTTTCTTCTTGCCGAATGCAACCGGGATAGGGAGGAAGCTGCAATACTTCTTCAACAAAGAGGAAATGCGCGCTTCTTCAAGGAATTCCTTGCAGTCATCGTCTATGTAAAGAACGATATCCGTACCACGTTCTGCCTTATCAGTGTCTTCAATCGTAAACTCCGGACTGCCATCGCATGTCCACTTTACAGCCTGGGCGCCTTCCCGATAGGATTTAGTGATGATTTCGACTTTCTTGGCAACCATAAAAGCCGAATAGAAACCCAATCCAAAATGGCCGATGATGGCGTTGGCATCGTTTTTATATTTCTCAAGGAAGTCATTGGCGCCAGAGAAAGCTATCTGGTTAATATACTTGTCTATTTCTTCAGCCGTAAGACCTATACCATGGTCGGACACCGTAATGGTATCTTTTCCCAGCGAGACATGTACGGTTAAATCGCCAACTTCACCCTTGAACTCACCGATAGAGGAGAGTGTTTTCAGCTTCTGTGTAGCATCAACCGCGTTAGAAACCAACTCACGGAGAAAAATTTCATGATCACTATACAAGAACTTTTTAATGACGGGGAAGATATTCTCAGTAGTTACCCCAATATTACCTTTTTGCATACTACATTTATATTTTTTAGATTTATATTTTTAATTATTCCGGCAGATATAGCACAAAAAAAATGCCAGCCCATAAGGACTGACATTTTGACGGTTTTTATAAAGAACTGCTTATGCCTTCTTGATGCTCAGCTCATCTTTTTCTTTGTCTACTGATACATTTACCGTATCACCCGGCTGTAACTCTGCCGCCACTATCAGCTCGGAAAGTCCATCCTCCAAGTGGTTCTGAATGGCACGCTTCAATGGGCGCGCACCAAACTGTACATCGTACCCTTTCGAAGCAAGGAATGTCTTTGCATCATCCTCCACAACCAGCTTGTAACCAATTGCTTCAACCCGTTCGTACAAGCCTTTCAGCTCAATGTCCACAATCTTTGTGATAGCCTCCAAGGAGAGCTGGTCGAAAGTAATGATTTCATCCAAACGATTCAAAAATTCGGGAGCAAAAGTCTTGTTCAGAGCCTTTTGTATCACACTGCGCGAATGTTCATTGTCATCCGTGCGGTTTTGCGCCGCAAAACCTACGCCACGGCCAAACTCCTTCAACTGCCGCGTACCGATATTGGAGGTCATAATGATAACCGTATTCTTGAAATCGATGGTTCTGCCATAATTGTCAGTCAAACGACCTTCATCCAGTACCTGGAGCAAGATGTTGAACACGTCCGGATGGGCTTTCTCAATCTCATCCAGCAAGACAATGGAATACGGCTTGCGACGCACCTTTTCAGTCAACTGGCCGCCTTCCTCATAGCCCACATATCCCGGAGCGGCACCAATCATACGAGATACGGTGTATTTCTCCATATACTCGCTCATATCGATACGTATCAAGGCATCGGCAGAGCCAAACATATATTTTGCCAATTGCTTTGCCAAATGCGTCTTACCCACACCAGTAGGGCCAAGGAACATAAAAGTTCCGATGGGATGGTTCGGGTCTTTCAACCCTACACGGCTACGCAAGATTGCTTTGGTAAGTTTCTCTATCGCAGCATCTTGAGCTATCACCTTCGCCTGTAGTTCTTCCTTCATTCCGGCCAGTTTAAGTCCTTCTGCCTGCGCCATGCGCTGTACGGGTACACCGGACATCATTGAAATAACATTGGCTATTTCCTCTTCACCTACCGTTTGGCGGTCATCCTTCAAACGGGCTTCCCACTCAACCTTCATCTCCTCCAAGCGGACAGAAAGTTCCTTCTCACGGTCGCGGTAGCTGGCAGCCAGCTCAAAATTCTGTGACTTTACAGCTTCAGCCTTCAGGCTACGTGCCTCTTCAATCAGCTTTTCCTGTTCCTCAATTTCTTTCGGAACATTAATATTCGTCAAATGCACACGCGAACCCGCCTCGTCCAAAGCATCAATAGCTTTATCCGGGAAGTTGCGGTCGGTTATATAGCGTGCTGACAACTTGACACATGCTTCCAAGGCTTCATCCGTGTAGCTCACGTTATGATGGTCTTCATACTTCTCCTTGATATTCTTCAATATCTGAAGCGTTTCTTCAGCTGTGGTAGGCTCTACAATCACCTTTTGGAAACGACGTTCCAAAGCACCGTCTTTCTCGATATTCTTTCTGTATTCATCGAGAGTGGTAGCTCCAATACACTGTATTTCACCACGCGCTAAAGCTGGTTTCAGCATATTGGCAGCATCCATGGAACCGGCAGCAGCACCGGCACCTACAATCGTATGGATTTCATCGATGAAAAGGATGACATTCGGATTTTTCTGCAACTCGTTGATGATAGAGCGGATACGTTCCTCAAACTGACCACGGTATTTTGTTCCCGCCACCACAGAGGCCATATCAAGCATCACCACGCGCTTTTCAAACAAAATGCGCGAAACTTTCTTTTGCACAATACGCAATGCCAAACCCTCTACGATGGCAGATTTTCCGACTCCAGGTTCACCGATAAGCACCGGATTGTTCTTCTTACGGCGGCTCAAGATTTGCGCCAGACGTTCAATCTCGCGTTCGCGACCCACAACCGGGTCCAGCTTGCCTTCTTCGGCAGCCCGCGTCATGTCTACGCCGAAATTGTCCAGCACAGGAGTATCATTGGACGGCTTTCTGGATGCAGCCTGTGCAGCCGAAGCCGAACCAGCTCCCCCAGTACGGGAGGAGCGGGACATATTCATATCTTCTTCATCCTCTTCATCATCCTCGGTGAATCCCATTCCCGCATTCGGATTGGTCGATTTCATCGAAAGCTGTTCAAATACAGCCTGATAATCCACCCGGTGTTCTTCCAAAACAGTTGCAGCAAGATTGTCGCCATCTTTCAAGATAGCCAGCAATACATGTTCCGTATCGGCAGTTGCACTTTTCAGCAAACGCGCTTCAAGCATACACATCTTCAATATCTTAGCCGTCATCGGGGACAAGGGCACTTCAGCGTCCGGCAAGAGAGTATCGTCCTCGGCATCCTTTAGGAAACCCTCCAGACGACTTTTTACTCGTTTTAAATCTATATCAAGTTTCAACAATATTTCAATAGCTTTTCCTCCGCCATCACGCAGCATGCCGAGCAGAAGGTGTTCCGGACCAATATAGCGATTTCTCAATCGATTGGCTTCTTCCTTGCTATAAGTAATTATGTCTGAAACTCTTTGTGAAAATTGATTGTTCATATTTTATAATTCTCCTCAATTAAAAAGGTTATCCACGACAAAGATACGCATTTATTAATTCAGCGTATCATATTTAACTGATTTAATAGTATACAAATCCCGTGCCATAAATTTCAAATCTGTTTTTCCACTTTATACCTTATATATTAATAGCAATTTGGTGAGGAAGGGAGGGAGTACTTCCATATTTATGTTGCAGGCAACAAAGTTTATGGAGGAAAACTTTTGTATATCGTAAAAAAGCAGTACTTTAGCGTGGTTTTTCACGAACCCGAAAATGTATAATTAATAATCTTTTTAAATGCTTGAACAAGACAGAATTATAAAGATTAACATCGAGGAGGAAATGAAGTCATCGTACATTGACTACTCTATGTCGGTCATTGTTTCACGTGCCCTTCCGGATGTTAGAGATGGTTTTAAACCCGTTCACCGAAGAATTCTTTTCGGAATGATGGGATTAGGAAATACCTCCGACAAACCTTATAAAAAATCAGCCAGAGTTGTAGGTGAAGTATTAGGTAAATATCACCCTCATGGCGACTCGTCCGTTTACGGAGCTCTTGTACGTATGGCTCAGCCTTGGGCAATGCGTTACATGTTGGTAGATGGACAAGGTAACTACGGTTCAGTAGACGGTGACAGTGCTGCTGCCATGCGTTATACAGAGTGTCGTTTGCGAAAAATTGGTGAAGACATGATGACAGACCTTGAGAAAGAGACTGTTGACATGCAGAACAATTTCGATGACTCTTTGCAAGAGCCTACCGTCATGCCGGCCCGTATTCCGAATCTTTTGGTAAATGGTGCATCTGGTATTGCCGTAGGTATGGCTACCAATATGCCGACCCATAATCTATCTGAGGTTATTGACGCTTGTATTGCATACATTGAAAACAATGACATCGATATAGAAGAGCTGATGACGTATGTCAAAGCTCCTGATTTCCCGACCGGAGGCTATATATACGGTATGAGCGGTGTTCGCGAAGCCTATCTCACGGGACGCGGACGTGTCATAATGCGTGCTAGAGCCGAAATTGAGACTGGTTCGACGCACGATAAAATCGTTGTGACAGAAATTCCCTATGGTGTCAACAAAGCTGAATTGATTAAGAATATAGCCGATCTGGCCAACGAAAAGAAAATTGAAGGTATTGCCAATGCTAATGACGAATCCGACCGTGAAGGTATGCGTATCGTTATTGATGTAAAACGTGATGCAAATGCCAGCATTGTACTCAACAAGCTCTACAAGATGACAATGCTGCAGACATCTTTTGGTGTGAACAATGTTGCATTGGTACATGGCCGTCCACGTCTGTTGAATCTGAAAGATTTGATAAAACACTTCGTTGAGCACAGACACGACGTAGTCATCCGCCGTACTCAGTATGATTTGCGCAAGGCCAAAGAACGTGCACATATTCTGGAAGGATTAATCATTGCATCTGATAATATCGACGAAGTAATCAAGATTATCCGTGCTGCTAAAACCCCGAATGATGCTATATCAGGTTTGATGGAGCGATTCCAACTCAGTGAAATTCAGTCACGTGCCATTGTTGAAATGCGTTTGCGTCAGCTCACAGGATTGATGCAAGACCAGCTGCACGCCGAATATGAGGAAATTCAGAAGCAGATTGCTTATTTGGAAGAAATCCTTGTCAATGACGAACTCTGCCGCAAAGTCATTAAAGATGAACTGATTGAAGTAAAAGAGAAGTATGGTGACGAACGTCGCTCGGAAATTGTCTATTCATCAGAAGAATTCAATCCGGAAGACTTCTATGCAGATGATGAAATGATTATCACCATCTCGCACATGGGATACATCAAACGCACACCGCTGAGCGAATTCCGTGCGCAAAACCGTGGTGGGGTAGGCTCCAAAGGTACCGAAACCCGCGATGCAGACTTTGTAGAGCATATTTATCCTGCAACCATGCATAATACCATGATGTTCTTTACACAGAAAGGTAAGTGTTACTGGCTGAAGGTATACGAAATCCCCGAAGGTACTAAGAATTCGAAAGGTCGTGCCATCCAGAATTTGTTGAATATCGACTCTGACGATGCTGTAAACGCCTATTTGCGCGTGAAGAACCTGAACGACCAAGAATTTATCAACAGCCATTATGTATTGTTCTGTACTAAGAATGGTGTCATTAAGAAAACATTGCTTGAGCAGTATTCACGTCCTCGCCAAAATGGTGTAAATGCTATCACTATCCGTGAAGACGACCGTGTAATCGAAGTGCGTATGACAAACGGCGACAATGAAATCATCATTGCCAACCGTAACGGACGTGCCATTCGTTTCCATGAAAGTGCTGTGCGCGTTATGGGACGTACTGCCACCGGTGTACGTGGTATGACATTGGATGAAGACGGTCAAGACGAAGTAGTAGGTATGATATGCATCAAAGATCCTGAAGCGGAAACAATTATGGTTGTATCGGAACAAGGATATGGCAAACGTTCGGATATTGAAGATTATCGCAAGACCAATCGTGGAGGTAAAGGTGTGAAAACAATGAATATCACCGATAAAACGGGTAAATTAGTAACTATCAAGTCTGTTACAGATGAAAATGACTTGATGATTATTAATAAATCCGGTATTACCATCCGTCTGAAAGTCGCCGATGTTCGTATCATGGGACGTGCTACACAAGGTGTGCGTCTAATCAACCTTGAGAAACGTAATGACGAAATCGGCTCTGTATGTAAAGTCACTTCAGAAAATGAAGAGGAACTTATAGAGGAGGGGGAAGAAAATACCCTTGAAAGCCCTCAGAACGAGGTAAACAATGAAAATGAAGAATAGACATAATATTAATTTAAATTTTCTACAATCATGAAAAGAGTATTATTTTCAATGGTTTTACTACTTGTCGCAAGCTTTACTTTCGCCCAAGAAAAGAACGTAAAAGAGGCTAAAAGTATTGCTAACGGAGTAAATCCTGACTTTGCCAAAGCAGAGGAACTGATAAATCAGGCTTTAACCAATCCCGAAACAAAGGACAATGCCGAAACGTGGGATGTAGCAGGTCTTATCCAAAGAAAAAGAAGTGAGAAAGAAATGGAAAATGCCTATCTGAGAAAACCTTATGACACTCTTCAGGTATATAATAGCGCATTGAACATGTGTAAATTCTACTTCAAATGTGACGAATTGGCACAAATTCCCAATGAAAAGGGCAAAATCAAGAATAAATATAGAAAATCTAATTCTGCTACAATTTTAGCAGAACGCGGTAATCTGATCAATGGCGGTATCCAATTCTTTAATTTGGCCTCACAGAAAGAAGGCGATGCAGCCAATGAAGACAATAAAAAAGCATTAGATTTCTTTGCAACATACATTGATATTGCTATCAACCCGATGTTTGAAAAGGAAAATCTATTACAAACAGATACTGTATTACCCCAAATAGCATATTATGCAAGTTTAGCAGCTGCTAAGATGGAAGATTATCCTAGTATTTTGAAGTATGCTCCTTATGCGCAAGATGATAAAGAAGTTGGGAAATACGCAATGGAATTTATCTCTACTGCATTGAAAGCTGAAGGTGATACTGTTAAATGGATTGCTTCTTTAAAAGAAGGTATCCAGAAATATCCTGAACATTCATTCTTCTTCGGTCACTTGATTGATTATTATAGCAATAACAACAAATATGACGAAGCTATGCAGTTTGCTGATGATATGTTGGCTAAAGATCCTAACAATACATTCTATTTGTATGTAAAAGGCTACCTTTATCACAATATGAAGGACTATGATAAAGCTATTGAATTCTATAAAAAAACTATAGAAGTAGATCCTAATTATGCAGAAGCATACTCTAATTTAGGCTTGATTTACTGCTTACAAGCACAAGATTTCTCAGAAAAAGCAACTACAGATATTAATGATCCGAAGTATAAAGAAGACCAGGCTACTCTGAAGACTTTCTATGAAAAGGCAAAACCTTATTATGAAAAGGCAAGAGAACTGAAACCTGATCAAAAAGATTTGTGGTTAAATGGTCTATATAGAGTGTATTATAATTTGCAAATGGGCCCTGAATTCGAAGAAATTGAAAAGTTGATGTAATACTTTCATAATAATAAAAGCCTAATTAAATTATTAATTAGGCTTTTATTATTGTTATATCATTAAGTAAAGAATGTTATTTCTTAAGTGAGGGAGAGAAGAAATTAAAATTAGATTAAATTATTCCAGCGCCAGCGCTATATTAAACATAATGCTGATATTGTACATACATTTGCCACGCACTCGAGAGATAGCCGTACAAGTGGTGTTGGCGGTGAACGGTAAAAGTGTAAACTATGCGCGTTGGCGTGAAGACTTGGGAGTAGCTACCCAAGTCTTTTCCGTTTGGTAGCGCTTGTTTTCATACAGAAACACCGACAACGCGCAAATATATGGAAAACTTTTGCATTTCAGTAGATTGGCTACAAACTTTCTGTCACGGAGAATTAATCCAAGAAGGTAGCTATGAGTCCCGCGGTTATTGCTTTTCAGTAAAAAAGGAAAACCACGAAACAGCCCAATTCAAGGACATATTCACTGTCTATTATCAATCTCATCCGGCAGCAACAATTCAACAAACCCCGCGAACCTCCGTTATTCATCCCCGCGCTACATGCGTGAAACTGTCAAACCGCGTATTGTATTGCCAGCAATACATCCGCATGTTGTATGCCATTCAAGAAGCGTTTAACCTAAAGTACAAAGGTATTACCCGCCTCGATTTGTGCTACGACTGCAACGCCCTGCACGATGGCAGGAATGTGGAGCGCTTTATCCGACAGTTCATATCGGCAGAGCCAATGACAGTTGGGCACATTGTCCGCAACGGTTCATGCCGTTTCCAGCTGCACGGCACCCGAAAAAACACCTCCGTTGCCAACCTTAACTCTATCCGTTGGGGCTCTCCTGCATCCAAAATTGGAGCATATTGTTATGATAAGACGTTGGAGCTCGCGGAGGTAAAGGATAAACCTTGGATTAGAAAGATGTGGGAAGAAAACGGCCTGCAGTATGATATTGACCAGCAATCAATAAGCAGGCTGACAGCCAAGGAACTACAGCGGAAGATAGAAAAAGACGGACTATCAGAGATGGTAAAAAAACGTGTATGGCGCTTTGAAATCTCTATCAAGTGCCAAGGAATGGATATTATTAACATGTCATCTGCCGAAATCTTCCGTCTCTCCCCTTTGTATCTCGAACACTACGACCAGTTGGTAAAGCTCTTTCACATCTACGCTGCCAAGGTCTTTGATTTCCGTATAAACACCGGACAAAAGCAAATCCGTAACTACAAGCGCCTGCAACTCTTTGAGTCTGCCCCCGTCATTACCTCAAAGCCCTATTATTGGTCGAGTTCTGCCGATACCGGACGGATGGAAAAAATATGTTACAACAAACTGCAAAAGCTCGCACGCGAATACGTCGACCTTGCCGAGCCTCGTAGATTGGGGCTTATTGCTGCAATGGACTTTCTAAAGGAACTTCAAGGCAAAAAGCAGGCTACCGTACGCCTGCAGCACTATACCCAATATCTTAATAATTTATACGGACAAAAATTCATAACCCATGAAGATGTAGTATATTTCGGGGCTTTGGAGACAGCACGCCAAGCGCGATACGAAATACACCCGGATGAGCTATTTAGTACAGTCTACGAATATCCACCGCTGTCACCGGATGAAGTGGAGGCATTCTGTACCCCTCCACCGGAAGAGGATGAATATATTTGGTAGCTTCCAACCCGCAATGTTTCACACCGTACTACCCCAAGCGAAGCGCGGAGGCGTACACAAACTATATATATGAAATACTTTACACTCAAAGAGTTGTCGCGCTCTAACGTTGCCGAGACACTGGGAATCGAAAACACTCCGCAAGGTGATTCCGTCTACAATCTTAAACAACTGGTCAATAATGTATTAGACCCTGCACGTGCGTTTATTGGTGGCCCCATAACGGTTACAAGCGGTTACCGCTCGCGCGAACTGAACCGTATAATAGGTGGCGCTGTGGCATCACAGCACTGCACGGGACATGCTGCGGATATAACATGCAACGCGAAAAAAATACAGCTCCTATATCACTACATTGCAAACTACTTGAAATTCGACCAACTGATATACTACGTTGACCGTAATTTTATTCATATCTCTTATGTCTCACATCGCAAAAATCGACAGCAGATAATAGTTAAATGTAGCACTATCCACGGACTACTGTAAAAATGCCAAGGCATTTTTAAAATTACTATGTAATTTTTTCCTTCTCTTTTTCTCCTACACGAAGGAACATCCAGATGTCTACCCTTGCAAGTACCGCTACGCTATTTTTCAAGAATCTTCCTTTTTCTTCGGATTCAGAGCGCGCGCTCTGCGAAGAAAAAGAGTATTCTCGAAAAATTACTTGCAAGGGTAGACATCTGGGTGTGTGTATATGTGTAGGAGAAAAAGAAAAGGAAAAAATTAGGTTTCCGTGCGGTGTGTCCGCGCATAGTAATAACATTTAACAATACAGTATTATGGAAAATGGAAAGAAAAGAATTGCCTATCACTCCACAGCGGAAGATAGGCAAAAATCAAACCCGTACTACCCAATGACATACAAGCAATATTGCGAAATAGTATTAATTGGCGCTTACGAACTAAATGAGATGGTAAGGGATGTGCCCGTAATAATGATAGCCGACATGTGGCTGATGAACTCCGATTTTCGCGGTCGGTTTAAACGATTGGTCAAGGCTGCTGCTTTCATCCACTACGAAAAAATAGTGCAGTCCATGCTGCCGTGGTGTTACGTTGACTTGGTAAAGTATGCGAAGCGATTCAAAGAGGACGGATATAATATAGCTAAAAAGTACTCACAGAATACCATCGGCAACGGAGATTCTTAATTTATATGTGATGCAGCACGCAATGTTTCTCTACCGTACTACCCCAAGCGAAGCGCGGAGGAACACACGCACTTTATGGGTGTGGTTAAGTAGAACCACACCTATTTTGTCTCATTGTACCGAAATCCTCGTAATCATGCTTAACTTTCATTATAAAGCCTTACCTTTGAGGATGCGCAAAAAGTATATATATAATTGGTTCGATTCTTATCATAGAAAGTACCTATCAAACACATTGTTCAAACTGATACTCGCTATCATCTTGATGCTCATCACATTGATTGTTCATCTCATAGACACGATTATACAAAAAGGGTAGTTCTGTTTGTGGGCTCCGCTACGGTTTTCTCGCAGCCCCCAGCCACTACGCACACGGTGCATCCGTGCGGTGCTCGTTCCTGCGCTCCGACCGTCTGCAAGCGCGTGCGATGTGGCTGGGGGCTGCTGCGTCCGTTCTGTCTTGGAAGTTTCGGACTGCATTCAACATTTTGCAGTTGCGCTCCGTGGTGGGGGTCGTGCCTCCCTCCCACCAGTCGCGCCCCTGCCCCCGTTCGGCATGGGTGGTGGCGATTATCTTTCTCATAGGGGGCGCTGCCCCCTGCTCCGCATCCGCTACGCCCCCCGTTTTTGTCAGCCTCTCGGCTGTCAGTAAGGAACTTTTGGCGCAACCCCAGCCTACAAGTGCCGGACTTCGGGGGGTCGCTCCAAGCTCCTCCCCCTCGCCGTCACCGCGCGCGCGAAAAATAATACTCCGTAATCGGGGCGTTCCTTCTTGTGGGGCCCCTACCCCCCAAGCCACGCCCCTCCCGCGCTACTTTGTGGGTGCTGCTCTCCCCGTTGAACGTCCGGCAGTCCCCAAGTTTCTTCTATTTCATAGGGGGTTCCCCCCGCTTCGCTCCCCCGCCTAAGGTGGGGTTTTCGATATTCGGCTTATGGCGGGTGCCCCGCCTTACGGTGCGGTGCGGGTGTTGTGCGGTTTTGATGGCATCAGCATCTTTCGTTCGGGCTTTTCTCTACGCTGCGGGCTACGCCCTTGCGCCTTCCATGCTCGCTACGCTCGCAACAAAGGTTAAACATGTTAAATATATATAACCGTACCTACATTCAATGGTTTACAAAATAACACAAAAACAAGCATAATCCTATCACTTTGTAACATGGCGAGCATATTATAGGCACATAAATAGTATTTGGTCGGCACAAATGTTATTTGCACATTTGGGCATCTTTCCGGAAACGGGTGCCAATGTTGGCTCCCGCTGTCACCGGGAGGTATTATACTATGGCTATTATCAGAAGTTTGGCTATTGGCAAGGGTCGAAAGTCCGCGGGCAATATAACCTTCCGGACAGTGAGAGGCAGAACAATTGTCTCCGAAAAAGTTGGCGAGCGCCCAGTGACGCGCGTGGATGGTGCATTATCTGTTTACGAGGCGCGGTTCAAATTGATTTCAATGTATATTGGAATGCACCGACCGGACATTAACGCCTCGTTCGATAAAACGAAGTACGGTAGTCAAGGAAACTACTTTTACAAGGTCAATAAAGCAGCAATGGAGGCTGCCGTGCAAGAGCTTGTATCTACTGCACAAAACGCGACACCCGCACAGGTCGAGGAAGCTGTAACGGCTTATGCCACGGCAAACCCTACATCAATCTACCGTGTAAAACTGTCGGGTGTTGAAACAGTCTATCTGAAAGGAAAATGGAATAGTTCAGATAATCCGAAACCCGTTGTACCTCCTACGGGAGTAACGGTAAACGGAAGCGTAGGACAGAAAAGTGCTACATTCGTTGCGTCTACGCCAGAACTTGCACCCGTAAACACTACAACGTCGATTGCGATAACGGATAGTGCTGCAAACTTTTCCGGTGTTACAGCTTCAAGTATAACTGCCTATGATTCGGAAGGTACTGCGCAAAGCGATTCCGTAACGATTTCTGCTGTTGTAGCTTCTTCTAATACAATATCGTTCGACTGCGAAATAGGCGATGCCTTAAGCGGTGCAAAAGCAATCTATGCATTTAAAATTGGTGCATCATATTACCAGCTTAAGGCGGGTAGCCAAAGCGGAGGAAGTGATTCCGGTAGCGGTGATGGAGACCAAGGCGAAAACCCGTTAGGATGATGAAAAAGGTTAATTGGTGGGAAGTTGTCAAGGCGGTAATATCTGCTGCACTTGGTGCAATATTTGGGAGCACGGTATTTTAACTGAAATAGTTACAAAAGTAATAGGGATTTTCCATAAATAGGAAAATCCCTATTATATTTTAGGGAAATTCCCCTATTATCTACTTGCATAATGCTGATATTGAATAGAAACCATATATACCTATATTCAACACCTAATTCGGTCTTCCGTAAATTACCAACAATGGTGTATCAGAATGGAAAATCATCTTTCTGGCAATGCCAAGCAGATTATCGTTCTTTACCACATCATAGTATATTTCCAATTGTGGATATTGTTTTTGAAAATATTCCTTAATACCAGCCAGTTTTATTTCATTCCATGTATTCTGAACATCTGAAAGATGTATCAGAGACACTGAAAACTTAAATGATTTCAGATTATTTATTAGCGAATCAAAAGCTATTAAATCACGTTGATCAAAATTAGTAATGAATGCAATACGCTTAGCTTCAGAAAATTGCTTGAATGGAGTATTTTCAGGAATGGCCAATACCGGTACACGGCTACGTTCAATCACTTCAGCCGTTACACTGCCGATCAAATCAATATCCTTCTGACTTTTACCACGAGTTCCCATTATGATAATGCGTGGCCGATATTCCTTGGTATAGCGGAGTACCTCTTCTTCAGGAATACCTTCACGCAAAACACAAGTATATTTAATATCTGGAAACTCGCCGGAAGCTACCTTCTCTTTTACTTTATCAGATAATGCATTCAAATCAGCATGAACTTTTTGTAAGATACTCCTTACATTCTCCTCATCACTTAGCTGATAGTTAAATACGTCTCCGTATGGCAAAGAAGTTGCATATATAGGAGTAAAATAAACATGTAGCAAAACAACTTCTGCACCTATATTCTGAGCGAAATTGAAACCGAACTCGCAAGCCTTCAAAGAATAATTGGAAAAATCCACTGGAATCAGCACTTTATTACTAACCTTCTCCAGTTTAGGTGACTTCCCCCCCACTACCTCTTCAGATAACCACGCAGAGCTTTCAGTAATTTTCAGAGCATGAGGTAAGTCACTCTCCTTAATACGTACACGTACGCCAGAAGAAACAACCGGTTGTATCTGGTTTACATTGTGAATATAAGTCTCAATACCTTCATTTTCAAGAACATTTTTCAATATTTGAGCTTTCGCGTACGTTAAGATTGCCAAAGTAACTAATTTATCTTCCATATATCATTGATTTTGAGATTAAAACAAACAAGAAATCCCAATTGTTGTCAGCAATTGGGATTCTATCTAACTTTCTCTTCTTAAGCTCGAACAGCTTCTTCAGTCTTACCTGCCATTTCATCTAAAATTTTTAAAGCTCGCTCTAAAACAGTAGTATCATCAATCATAACCAATCCACCATCTGGTCCAGGTTCCAAGTGAATCCCAACACTTTTCCCCTCCTTAAAATTGTGTCCACCGAAAAAATTTCTTACAGTGTCAACATTCAGTCCAAGTTCATCGGCTATTCTATGCATACTACCACTAGGCAATGAGTCTTTAATCTTACGTAATTCATTAAATGTTATTGTTCTCATATTCATAAATTTAATGGTTAATACTCTGTACTTTTTATTATCACGCTATAAACTTAAGGAAAAAAAAGGATAAAACAAACTATTTCTTTATCTTTTTTCAAAAAGAATATTGCCTCTCCAAAAAATAATCATTTTCAAGTATGCAGAATTATAAGTACAGAGAAAAAGCTCCTAAAAATAGACAGAAACAGCTCGTATAAAGCAGAATTATCGGGTTTATACGAGCTGTTTTTAGAATACAGGGAAAATTTAAATACCTTCTATGGCAGAAGCTGGAACCCACCCTACTTTACCATCTTCCAAACGAATTTCTTTCCATTCACGCATAGAGTTGTCTTTTATCTCAACTTTACGTCCCTCATGAAGAATGAACAGACTTGTACCACTTTCACTGGGAGTACTACGCACTGTGACACTAGGTGCCAACACTATAGCTTCGTTACGTTCCATCAGTTCGCCTTTTTGCTGAGCAGCAAACACATTACTCAATATAACAAGAACCAGGAATACTATTCCTGCAATAAATCCCACTTTCTTTCCCGTAATCTGTTTTGAAAAGAAAAAGAGATAGAACGAAACGAGTAATAGTACAAAGAACACAATCCCCAACTTAGCCCATGCGTCTACGCTAAGACAATTAATCAACGATTTAGTCCAAGATACAAAGAAAACCTCAGGAACTGGGATTACCTTATCGATTGTCTTAGAACGTGCTATCTCCAAATTTGCACGAATATCAGCATTACCAGGTTCCAACAACAAGGCACGCTCATAATTCAATATAGCTCTTGCTATATCATCTGCCTTATAATAACTGTTGCCAAGATTATAATAGACCTCTGCAGCCTCTCCCTTCTTTAACAGATTCTCATATATTTGAATGGCAGAAGCATAATCATTCCGTATATAAGCGCTGTCACCTTCAGCCTTTGTCACATTGCTTTCTTGCCTTGCAGCAGAGAATTCCGCATGTGAACCGACGGATGTAGAGTCACTAGCAGTCTGTAATGTATCTACAGATGCAGAATTCTGCCCATAGGCAGTAATTGCCATCACTAGACTAAGAGTAAAAAACAATATTTTATTCATTACCATTTCCTCCTGATTAATGTTTTATCGAGTTTTCCATTTTACTGATAACTTCCAAAGAAGCTGAATATACCTTATCCATAGCCTGGTTATCATCACCCGGAGCAAAGCGGGCAAACTCACAGTTATTCAATGCATCGAGGAATTCCTTTATCAACGCATCATTCACACCATAATTACGAAGTTCCTCTTCGATATTATCCTTAGACAAACGGGATACCGGAATGTTCAGTTTATCACTGATATACCCCCAAAGAGCTTTCAAAACCTCATCATAAAACGCATCTTTCTTATTCTCAGCCAATAATTTACCAGCTTGTTTCATACGTTTCACCGCCACTTTATTGGCTTTCTTGGTACGCATCTTTGCTACATTTGCATTGGCTGCTATTTGCTTACGATAGATGATAAAGAATGTAATGAATGCAATACCCGGTATCAAATAAAGTAACCAATACGTCAACGAACCGAAGAAGAAATCACCTTTGGGAGACAGAGTAACATTATTCTGCTTGATAAAACGAATATCCTCGTTCAATACTTTCAACTCTTCCTTGCTTGTAAAGTTTGCAATAGTCTGAGCAGCATTGCCTGCTCCCTTTTCCACATGCAATTCATACTCTTCCGTAGTCAACGTTTTATACGAACGGGAATTAATATCAAAATAACTGAACTTTACGGCAGGAATCTTATAAGTTCCCGCATTACGAGGAATTGCCAGATACTCAATGACCTTGCTACCGGAGAGGCCCGAATTTGTCAGACGGAATTTATTGTCCACCTTCGGATCATATACTTCAAAATCCTCGGGGAATTTAACTTCCGGATTAGAGAGCAATTTCAGATTACCGGTACCAGAAATGACAAGTTTGACAGTAACAGCATCATTGGTCTTGACATTTGTACTATTGATAGAAGAAGTTATATTGAACTCTCCCACTCCTCCCGAAAAATCGGCTGGCTTACCTGCCGGCAAGGGCTTTACGTCAATTGTCAGTTGCGGAGTCAAAATTGTCTTTTTAACTTCTACGTAATTGCTTCCTCCATTGAAAAATGCCTCGAACGGATCAGCAACTTGTGTAGCCTTTGCAATGGAAGCATCAAAGCGTGCAGCATCAATTGTCAGCTTACCGGCTTGTTGCGGGAACAACACAAACTGACGATAGATTGTAGACTGATAATTTCTACCTTTATAATGCTCCAATCCCCATCTTCTGTCATTAGGCAATTCTACTTCCTGAGAATGGAATCCTTTGAAGTCAGGCAATTTCACATTATCAAACATACGTAAGTCCACCAAGGTATATATCTTGTATGTCAGCAGAAAAGCCTCTTGTTCATACACCGTCATCTTACTGGCAGTAGCTGTAATAAACAAATCACTATTCGATACAGATGTCCCGGAAGAAGCGCGGCTGGCAGTGCCCTCACTCTGTTTGCCACCATTTCCAGAAGCTCCATTAGCAGCCTGATCTGCCGGAAGAACCCTTACTTGTACAGAATTCGAAACCATTTGGTTACCATCAGCAGTGATAGTGGCTCCTGGAATAGTAAAATCACCTTCTGCAGTCGCCATTAAAATATAAGTGAATGTAATACTGCTGGTTGAAGTCGTCTGCCCATTAATCATCTGCACGCTACTCTGTTGCGAGCGGCTGGGCCCCATCAACACATCAAATCCCTTCATAGAAGGAGCACGAAAATCCCTTACCTTTTGTGTAGTCACCGTATACGACAGTCTGAACTGGTCTCCTACCGCCACAGCGTCAGGAGCGGACGCAGTAAACGATACCTTGCCATCGGCAAAGGCATTCATACTGACTGCAATCAGTGCTATCCATAAGAAAACTATTTTTCTCATATATTATTTCCTATTATGTTTGTTACCAATCTTTTTCCAGACGACCTCCTTGAAGTACCTGCTGCTTTTTCACTTTATCCTGCACATCCTTCTCGTCTTGCATGACAGAGTTTAACAGCTGCTCGGCATTTTCCTTAGACATCTCATTATCTTTCTTTTCCGGCTGAGAAGGTTGTTGTTGCTGGTCTTGATTCTGTTGCTGGTCTTTCTGCTGATCCTGCTGTTTATCCTGCTCCTTCTGTTGGTCCTGTTTATCCTGATCTTGATTCTGATCCTGGTTCTGCTGCTGGTCTTGCAACTGTTTCTGTGCCAAAGCAAGGTTATAGCGCGTTTCATCATCTTTCGGATTATTGCGTAACGACTCCTTATAGGCTTCTACCGCCTTTGCATAATCCTTCTGAGAATGAAAGATGACTCCCATATTATGATAAATCTGTGCTAAGTTCGATTTGTCCTTTTCTATCTTGGTAGCTCCCACATATTGCTCCATCGCTTCCTGCAGCTTGTTCTGCTGGGTCAATGTATTTCCCAGGTTGAACATGGAAACCGTTGACTTCGGGTTTACCTCCAAAGCCTTCCGATAGTTCACTTCTGCATCCACATATACGCTATCCTTAAAAAAACGGTTTCCCTTACGGATATAATCGCGTTCCGCCTTCTGTGCAGAAGCTGAAACTGCCACTAACAGCAGCAAAACTATTCCAATATATTTTTTCTGTAACATACGCATCATTTCTTATTAGAGAATAAATGAATGTTGCGGAACAGAGGATTCTTGCGCTCCAATATCAACATCTCAGCCAGTAACAACAGCAGAATAATCCATGCCACTGCCTGAAACTGTTCATTGAATTCCGTGTACACCTGTGTTTCCACATCTGCCTTTGCCATCTTGTTGATTTCCTGACTAATCGCTTTCTGTGCACCATTGGTATTGTCTACGCGCACATAAATACCATTTCCTGCCTGAGCAATTTCCTGACACATCTGCTCATTCAAGCGAGTAACGATTACATTACCTTCACGGTCACGACGATAATCATTAGTACCCTCTATTGGAATAGGGGCACCCTCAGGCATACCTACCCCTAATACATTGACCTGGATACCTTTCTCTGCAGCAGCCTTAGCTGCTTCTACGGCACCACCTTCATGGTTTTCACCGTCGGTGATGACAATAACAGTACGTCCCACTCCTTCTTGAGGTGTAAAACTCCGGGCAGCCAGATTTATTGCAGCTCCAATTGCCGTACCTTGCTTGGAAATCAGCGAAGGGTCGATGGACTCCAAAAACATCTTGGCAGAAATATAATCACTCGTAATAGGCAACTGGGTAAATGCGTCACCTGCAAAAACAATCATACCGACCTTGTCATTCTGCATCTTATCTACCAACTGCGCCACCAGCCGTTTTGCCTTCTGCAAGCGGCTTGGCTGTACGTCTTGTGCCAGCATGGAATTGGATATATCCAACGCAATCATCACTTCCACTCCCTGGCGTTTTACCGTCTCCAGTTTGGAACCAAACTGCGGACGTGCCAGCAGTACCGTGAACAACCCGATAGCCGCAAAAACCAACCAAAACTTCACATCCGGACGGTATTTGGAAACATCCGGCATTAGCTGTGCCATCAGTATAGGGTCACCAAATTTACGAATGGCTTTCCTCCTCCGATAATTGGAGTACAAGTAGAAGGCCGCCAATAAAGGCAGCAGCAGCAACAAGTACAAATATGCAGGTTCTTCAAATCGAAACATCTTTTTATTTACAATTTAGCAATTTACAATTTACAATTTGGCTACGCAATGACTGATACACTAAAAGACATTCTCCGTTTTTACGGTATCTTCTTCAATATAGAGTTGCGTAACAGTACCTCCAGTAATACGCACAAGAAAGCAGCCAACGCAAACCAGCGGTACTCTTCCTGGCGCTTGCTGTATTCTTTTACATTCAATTTTGTTTTCTCCAGCTTGTCTATCTCCTCGTACACTTCCTTCAACTTCGAGTTGCTGGTGGCACGGAAATAGTTACCTTCCGTTGTTCCGGCAATCTGTGTCAAAGTCTTTTCATCAATTTCGACGGGCATATTGACATATTGCACTGTTCCGCCTACCGGATAAGGATAAGGAGCCATACCATTGGTTCCTACCCCAATAGTATAAACGCGAATGCCAAAACTCTTGGCTATTTCAGCAGCCGTCAAAGGAGAAATATCACCTTTATTATTGACACCGTCCGTCAGCAGAATAATGACTTTCGACTTTGCCTTGCTATCCTTCAAACGGGTAACGGCATTGGCAATACCCATACCGATTGCCGTTCCGTCTTCAATCAGCCCGCACTTCATATCTTTAAGCAAGTTCAACAATACGGCATGGTCTACTGTCAACGGACATTGCGTAAAGCTTTCTCCAGCAAACAAAGTTATACCTATATTGTCATTCGGACGTCCGTTAATAAACTCTGCCGCCACATCCTTCGCCGCTTCCAACCGGTTAGGTTTCAGGTCTTCGGCCAGCATACTGGTAGAAACGTCCATAGCAAGCATGATATCAATACCCTCAATCTCACTGTTCTGCCAGCTATCGGTGGTTTGCGGACGTGCCAAAACAAGAATAATCAGTATCAAGGCAATTATCCGCAATACAAACGGTACATGCAACAAATAGTTCTTATAGCTTTTAGGGGTATGGGCATACACACGGGCATCCGAAATCTGAAGCGTAGCTTCACTATTCTTCCGCTTCATAATATACCATACTATATAAGGTATAAGCAACAGCAGCAAAAATAAATATTCAATATTGGCAAAAACCATATTTATGTACGATTTAACGATTTACAATTCAGCTTCGCTCCAAACATCCCTCACTTTTCACTCATGTATATCCGATTGAAGTCACTTTTCCTGTATTAAGCAAAATAATTATACAACTCCAATCCGATATATATCAATGAACTGACAAGGGCTACAGCCAACACTACAATACCCGTTCCCAGCAAAACCTTGGTACGCAAAGAACGTTTCTCGATAATGGTAATCTCCGTAGGCTGCGGCTTGGCATTCTCCTCTTCTTTCTCCTTGGTTTCATTAATAAAGTCAATGGCATTAATCAGGTTAGCGTCATTTTCGTTCATCAATGGATTATGCTTGGCAAATTTCACCAAATCAGCAGTCTGGAACAATTCACGCAAATCCGATATTGCTTCCTTATCTTTCATTTCCAGCAACTTGTCTATGATTTCCGTAGAAGTCATTTCCAAAGCATTGAAACCAAAACGGTCTTTTATATATGTACGAAGAGCATCAGTCAATTCCGTATAATATTCCTTCGGTTCCCCTTTCTGCCATACCTTCTCATTCTTGATACGTTCTATCTCCTGCATAGCCAACTGATGGGGAGGCAGCTTAGGTTCTACCTTCACCTTACGGATAATAGGCTTATTGTCGAAGAAGCGCATTATCAGATAGACAAGTAATATCCCTATCGGGATAATCAGCGCACCACAAGCCATAAGACCATACCAGTCTTCCCAGGCAAAAGGCGCTTGCATCACTGTTTTGGGACCGAAGAACTGTTCCGGATTCTCCGGGTCTAACGGGACATTCACCGAATATACTTTCAAGGCCAACGCTTTGGAGCGATACTTCTCATTATCCACTGTCACTTCCATAGGCGGCAGATAATAAAGAGCCGAGTCGAAAGAGGTAACTGTATACTCTTGAGTTATCAATGCACGCCGGCCATCATTCAGCAGTTGCGTATCCGGCTTGGCCACATCAATAATTTCAACCCCATTCACCAGCGTATCGGTATATACCGGGAATATGGCACGCTTATCGGCATCCAGAGATACTTGAAGCTTTATCTTTGCCTGCTCTCCAATAAGAATCTGCAAAGAGTCAATCGTAGCATCTACCGTTACCGACTGGGCTACTACCCTTCCCGACCATGCTATCAATAACGCTATCAGAAATAAATATCTTTTCATTTTCCGATTAATTTCGTTTCGCAAACAAATTCATCAATGCCTTGACATAATCCTGGTCGGTACGTACCGACACATTGTCGACATTACTCTTGGTAAACGTTTCATTCAATTCCGCCTGCTTGTTCACCCACCAATCATGATGGGCACGGCGCACGGCACGCGAGGAGGTGTCAATCCACTGCTCATGTCCCGTCTCGGCATCCCTAATCTTCATCAGTCCTACGGGTGGCAATTCTTCCACACGACGGTCGTACACCTGAACGGCAACCAGGTCATGCTTACGATTGGCAATGGTCATGGCGTTCTTGAAACTTTCCTGGTCGATGAAGTCGGACAAGACAAATGCCGTGCAACGGCGTTTCATCACATTCGTCAGATATTCCAATCCCAAACGGATGTTCGTCCTCCGGCTTTCCGCATGAAAATCTATCAGTTCGCGGATGATGTAAAGTATATGCTTACGTCCCTTCTTGGGCGGAATAAACTTCTCAATCCGGTCCGAAAAGAAGATGACACCAATCTTGTCATTATTCTGAATGGCAGAGAATGCCAGTGTAGCGGCAATTTCCGTCACCATATCCTTCTTCATCTGCTTTACCGTACCGAACTCCAAACTACCGGAAACATCTACCAACAACATCACTGTCAATTCGCGCTCCTCCTCAAACACCTTGACGTAAGGCTTGTTGAAGCGGGCGGTCACATTCCAGTCAATGTCGCGTATGTCGTCGCCAAACTGATACTCGCGCACCTCGGAGAATGCCATACCTCTACCCTTGAAGGCAGAGTGATACTGCCCGGCAAAGATATTGTTGGACAATCCGCGCGTCTTTATCTCAATCTGACGGACTTTCTTCAAAAGTTCTGTTGTTTCCATTGATTTATTTTAATAATCTCATTTAAGCACACAAGCGCAATTTAGTTTATAACAGAAACTTCCCTATGAAAAGGGGTGAGGTTTTCGGTACTCAACCCTAAGGTTTACGACGCTAAACCTCAGGTATAGGATTGTAAACCTCAAGTTTACGAAAACCTCTATTATGCGTTAGGGCACTTCAACCTTGTTCAGTATCTTGCTGACGATTTCATCAGATGTCATATTGCTGGCTTCCGCCTCGTAAGTCAAGCCGATACGGTGGCGAAGTACGTCGTGTGCCACAGCGCGCACATCCTCCGGAATGACATAACCGCGACGCTTGATGAACGCGTAGCTACGGGCAGCCAAGGCCAAGTTGATGGAAGCACGGGGCGAACCGCCGAAACCAATCATGTCTTTCAGTTCTTTTAAATCATATTTTTCCGGATAACGGGTAGCAAATACAATATCAACAATATATTTTTCTATTTTCTCATCCAGATACACCTGGCGAACCACTTTACGAGCTTCAATAATTTCGTCTGCCTTCAAAATGGGCTTCACTTCAAATTTATCACCATTGATATTCTGACGGATAATCAGTTTCTCCTCTTCCAGCTTCGGATAGTCTATTACGACTTTCAGCATGAAACGGTCCACTTGCGCTTCGGGCAGCGGATAAGTACCTTCCTGCTCGATAGGATTCTGTGTGGCAAGCACCAGGAATGGTTTGGGCAACCCGAAAGTTTCATTGCCGATAGTAACTTGACGTTCCTGCATGGCTTCCAGCAAAGCACTCTGTACTTTGGCCGGAGCACGGTTGATTTCATCAGCCAAAACAAAGTTTGCGAAGACCGGACCTTTTTTTACTTGGAACGTTTCATCCTTCTGGCTGTAAACCATTGTACCTATTACGTCGGCAGGCAACAAGTCAGGCGTAAACTGAATGCGGCTGTATTGCGCATCAATCAACGAAGCAAGCGTCTTGATAGCTAAAGTCTTTGCCAAACCGGGCACACCTTCCAACAACACATGTCCATCGGACAACAAACCAATTAACAACGACTCTACCAGATGCTTTTGTCCTACAATGACCTGGTCCATACCTGTGGTAAGATTGGTAACGAAAGCACTTTGTCTTTCAATCCGCTCATTCAGTTCGCGGATGTCAATTGTTTCAGCCATAAATCAATCTATTTTTTAATGTTTAATTTCTTCATTTATCCGGTTTTGAACCGGCAATTATTTTTTTCGCTCCCAAAAGTACGGGAATAAATTAACCATACCAACTAATTTTTATTAAAAAACTATGCGAAACCTTTTAGATTAAACTACTTTCATAGAGTTTAGTATTTAACAAAAAAGAAGCAGTAATTTTTTACTGCTTCTTGGCTAATTTCGGTATCTTGATAGTGGTACCATAAGGTACATTATCCGGATTCTTGATTACGCCGGGATTATGCTTCACGATATAAGGCCAAAGAGCTTTTGTCCCATAAAAACGAAGCGCTACCCTAGTCAGCGTTTCCCCTTCCTTGATGGTATAAGTGGTTTCTGTTCCCACAATCGTATACCCCACAGAATCCGGCTCAAACGGTGCAACTGTCTTTTTCTGCTCTTTTTTAGGAGCGGGAGACTGTGCCTGTACATTTTCCTTTGGAGTTGTTGTAAGCGCAGGAGTTGTTGTAGCAACAGTTTCTGCCACAGTATCTGTCCGGGCAGGAACTACAACATCTTTTGAAACAATGCTGTCTGTCAAGGCAATATTGTCTTGACCGGCAGGGACATCCACCTTTTCAGTAACAGATTCCTTCACATCCGAATCTGCAACCTCTTCTACAAGAGGCTTTGCAGTAAGTTTGTCAAGCAAGTCCGGATAATACATGAAAGCTACGGCACCACCACACAACAACACTACAAATACAACGATGCCTATAAAATATTTCATAGTCGAAGAATCTGCCGTATCTTTTATCACTGGCTCAGACGGTTCCGGTTCAACAGCAACTATATTTTCAGGCATTGCTTCAGGTTCAGTTTTTTCCGGTTTCTCCTCTTCAACTTCCGGTTCGGGCTCAACTAACGGCTCTTCGACTACAGTTTCCACCAAAGGTTCTTCTATCGTGGCTTCTTCCACTAAGGCAACCTTCTCCTCCACCTCTTGTTCCGGAGTTTTGATTTCAGTATCTTCATCATCTTCACTGTCATTTTCCTGCAGGGTGTCCTCAAGCACCGTAGCGTCATTCAAAACTACAGTTTCAAAATGCGAAAATGGTCTATTGATAATATCTTTCAAAGCCGGTTCCGGTGTAAACGACACTTTTGTATGCCCTTGTATCTCAAACCTTTCCCCCGTATTCACATTAACGCTTTCACGACTCCCGACATCTATCAGCTTGAAAGTCCCCAAACCTCGTATCTTCACATATTTGTCCTTCTCCAAAGACTCCTCAATCAGCTGGAAGAATTCTTTCACAAAACTATCCGCATTCTTCTTGCTCATGCCATGCCTTTCAGCCAGCGTGTCAATCAGGTCTTGTATGTTCAGTTTCTCGTTCATAATACGGGAGATTTTTTAAAAGCCGGTTACTTAAACTTATCCTTTAACAATGTACTCGGCTTATAGGTCAACACCAATTTGGGAGGCACCAGCATACGTTGCTTTGTAGTCGGATTCACAGATATACGCTCTGCCTTCTTTTTCACTTCGAATGTACCGAACCCTTGTATAGAGATAATATTCCCCTCCTCCAACTGCCGTGTCATATCTGCCAGCAATGAAGCAACCAGCTCAGAAGTATCTTTCAATGTGTACCCTAACCTCCGCGACAATTCAGAAGTAAACTCTTTGTTATTCAAAATGTAAGCCTTTAAATTGAACTACGGTGCTATATTAGCAAATCTTCTTCACATATGCAAGAAGATAAGGAAAAATCTTTAAATTATTCGTCCAAAAAGGTCGAAATCATCGGAATTTACTATCTCTACGTGGTAAAAGTTACCTATATGCAACGCCCTGTCTCCACGCTCAATCAAAACCTCAGGATCCACTTCGGGAGAATCAAATTCTGTACGTCCAATATAATATTCGCCTTCCAGCCGGTCAATGATTACTTTCATCTGCCTGCCTACTTTCTCCGCACTCAACTCCCCTGAAATGCCTTGTTGAATAGACATTAACTCATCCAAGCGCGCTTGTTTCACTTCCTGGGGAATAGAATCCTCATATTCAGCAGCGGCATACGTCCCTTCTTCTTCCGAATACGCAAAAGCCCCCATTCTATCGAAACGCACTTTACGGACAAACTCTTTCAGCTCCTCAAAATCGGCTTCAGTTTCTCCTGGATGCCCCACCATCAGTGTAGTACGGAGATGAATACCGGGAACCTCCTCACGGAATTGTTCTATCAGCTTATACGTCTCATCCTTCGTCACATGGCGACGCATCTTTTGCAGCATATTGTCACTGATATGTTGCAGGGCAATATCCATATATTTGCATACATTGTCACGCTCGCGCATCACACGGAATAAATCAGCCGGAAAATGTGCCGGATAGGCATAATGCAAGCGTATCCACTCCACTCCGGGAATATCCGAAATCCGCTCAACAAGCTCGGGCAACATTTGCTTCTTATATAAATCTACTCCGTAATAGGTCAACTCCTGGGCTATAACCTGGAATTCCTTTACACCCCGTGCAACCAAATACTTCACCTCGTCAAGTATCTCCTCCATCGGGCGCGACACATGCCGTCCCGTAATGATGGGAATAGCGCAATAAGAACATTTACGGTCACATCCTTCGGATATCTTCAAATAGGCATAATGCTTGGGAGTGGTCAATGTGCGCTCTATGTGCAGCTCGTCATGATAGGCCTTTCCCAAATCCTGCAACAACTCTCTCCAATTGAATTTACCATAGAATTTATCCACCTGGGGAATTTCAACGGCCAATTCCTTCAGATAACGTTCCGAAAGGCAACCCATTACATAAAGCTTCTCCAAGTTTCCTTCCTCCTTGGCCTGCGCAAATTCCAGAATCATATTAATGGATTCCTCCTTGGCGTCACCGATGAAACCGCAAGTATTGATTACGGCAATCTGTCCCTTCGGTCTTTCCGCATCATGTGTCACATGGAATCCCACTTCCTCCAACTGACGCATCAAATGTTCCGAATCCACCAGGTTTTTAGAACATCCTAAAGTGATGATATCTATAGTCTTCCGTTTCATGCATTCTCCCCGAACAGTGAATCAACAAATTCCTTTTTACGGAACACCTGCAAATCTTCCATTCCTTCACCCAATCCAATATATTTAACCGGAATTTTAAACTGGTCTGAAATGCCGATGACTACGCCACCCTTGGCTGTTCCGTCCAACTTTGTAACAGCCATTGCCGTAACCTCCGTTGCCAGAGTGAACTGCTTGGCTTGTTCGAATGCATTCTGTCCGGTTGAGCCATCCAACACAAGCAACACCTCATTTGGAGCATCAGGAACAACCTTCTTCATCACATTCTTGATTTTCGTCAGTTCATTCATCAAACCGACTTTATTATGAAGGCGTCCTGCTGTATCTATAATTACCACATCGGCATTATTGGCAGTTGCGGAACTCAGTGTGTCAAAAGCGACAGAAGCCGGGTCAGCACCCATTTTCTGCTTTACAACAGGTACACCTACCCGTTCACCCCATATCACCAACTGCTCCACAGCAGCAGCACGGAAAGTATCGGCAGCACCCAGATAAACAGACTTTCCGGCTTTCTTGAATTGATAAGCCAGTTTGCCAATCGTAGTAGTCTTCCCTACACCATTGACGCCCACTACCATAATGACGTATGGTTTCTTCGCAATCGGTGCTTCAAAGTCATCCACATCCTCCGAATTATTCTCTGTAAGCAACGCTGCGATTTCATCACGTAAAATATGATTCAGCTCAGTGGCATTCATATATTTGTCGGCTGCTGCACGCTTTTCGATACGTTCAATAATTTTCAGTGTCGTTTCCACGCCCACATCCGAAGTTATCAACACCTCTTCCAGATTATCCAATACTTCATCATCAACTTTTGACTTTCCTGCCACGGCACGCGCAATCTTGCCAAACACACTTTCTTTGGTCTTAGATAATCCTTTATCTAATGTTTCCTTTTTTTCCTTGGAGAAAAAACTAAAAAATCCCATACACTAATTATTTTTATGCAACCTGTTTTCGCATTCCCTGCAAAGATAGTGCAAACCGGATGCAGAATAAAATGAACCCGTTCATTTTTTATGCCGAGGTGCAGCCTATCTTCGCATTTTCAGCAAAGATATAACAAAACTGACGAATATTAAAAACTTCGTCCTCTTTTTAAAAAGAAATCCCCTTACCGGAAATACCGACAAGGGGATCTTTATAAGTCATCAGCGCTTTACAGCCACTGTATTTATCTTATTTCTTAAAGAAGTTCTGAACATCTTCATTACGGACCATCTGTTCATCAAAGATGTAAGCACCAGTCTTAGGAGACTTCACCATTTTGATAACCTTTGTATAAGAACGTCCTTCTTTGCTTCCTTCGTGCAAGGTTGCTACCGCTTTCTTTGCCATAAGTTATAGATTTATTATTTAATTTCTTTATGTACTGTCACTCTCTTCAGAATCGGGTTGTATTTCTTCAACTCCAATCTCTCTGTGGTATTCTTTCTGTTCTTCGTCGTAATATAACGAGAAGTACCCGGCATACCGCTATCCTTGTGTTCTGTGCATTCCAGAATCACCTGTACTCTGTTACCTTTTGCTTTCTTTGCCATAATCAGTATTCTCCTCTACTTTAGCCAATAACTTTAATGCTTTTCCAATCACAATAACCTTTAGCTACCGCATCTTTCAAAGCAGCGTCCAGTCCTTTCTTATTAATAATGCGCAAACCATTAGCGCAAATGCTAAGGCTGATCCAGCAATCCTGCTCTACATAGTAGAACTTCTTGTTAAACAAGTTCAAATCAAAGGTTCTCTTTGTTCTTCTCTTTGAGTGTGAAACATTGTTGCCAATCATGGCCTTCTTTCCGGTAATTTGACAAATCTTTGACATTTCTATCTTAATTTTATAGTTTTCTTTTTTGCCTATTTCAAACAGAGCGCAAAGTAAGCACTTTTATCGTTACCAAACAAGTTTTTCTTAAAATAATTCACTGTATGATAGCATTTTTTCCTCATTTCAGCTTCTCACAAAGCAACAAAAGGGCATTTTGAATTGCTTTTTCCACATTTCCCTTTCTTCCCTCGTC
>QWCH01001444.1_pt1 | contig 36158 bp, 50 predicted proteins | sample 1972671 | NCBI WGS metagenome assembly QWCH01 (sample SAMN09866713, study PRJNA288562) | Human gut metagenome isolate term3_stool, whole genome shotgun sequencing... | isolation source: gut | host: Homo sapiens | place: USA: California
GATATTTTTTCGGGTTGTTCTTGTCGTTAGTCAAGAAACAACCGGCGATATTAACCGAACCGGCCGAGCCGTTAAACAACTCGATCCAAGCGTGGCGTTTGCCGTAATCATCAACGAAGTTGTCTTCGTTGACGACCAACACTTCATTTATTCGCATGGAGGTTGCACGCTGTGCTTTTGCCCCGAATGAAACGAGCAAAGCAAACAACAGCAAGACCCCTATTTTCTTATTCATCATATTCATTTCCTGTTTTAAGAATTATAGAGGCAGATTGTCATGTTTCTTAGCAGGATTGCTTAACTTTTTAGTCTGCAACTGTTGTAAAGCGCGAATAATACGGAAACGAGTGTTACGCGGTTCGATAACATCGTCGATATAACCATATTGAGCGGCATTGTACGGGTTGGCAAATGCTTTTTTGTATTCGGCTTCTTTTTCTGCAGCGCAAGCTTTCGGGTCTTCTGCGGCAGCCACTTCTTTTGCAAAGATAACTTCTACTGCACCGCTTGGGCCCATAACTGCGATTTCGGCTGTCGGCCAAGCATAGTTCATATCACCGCGCAGGTGTTTGGAACTCATCACACAGTAAGCACCACCGTAAGATTTACGCAGTGTAACAGTTACCTTAGGCACTGTAGCTTCGCCGTAAGCGTAAAGCAATTTGGCGCCATGCAGGATCACACCGTTGTATTCCTGGCCTGTACCCGGCAAGAATCCCGGAACGTCTACCAATGTTACCAACGGAATGTTGAATGCATCGCAGAAGCGGACGAAACGGCCTGCCTTACGGGAAGCGTTGCTATCCAGACATCCTGCCATAACTTTCGGCTGGTTGGCTACGATACCGACTGTCTGACCGTTGAAACGTGCGAAACCTACGATAATGTTCTTAGCGTAGTCTGCATGTACTTCCAGGAATTCGCCGTTGTCGATAATTGTACCGATAACTTCGTACATATCGTAAGCCTGGTTTGGATTATCAGGGATGATGTCGTTCAGGTTGTCATCCAGACGGTCGATCGGATCTTTACATTCGATCAGCGGAGTTTCTTCCAGGTTGTTCTGCGGCAGGAAGCTGATCAATTTGCGGATTAACTGCAAACCGTCTTCTTCTGTGTCTACAGCGAAGTGAGCCACACCGGATTTTGTCGTGTGTACGCTTGCACCACCCAGTTGTTCTTGGGTTACGTCTTCACCTGTAACAGTCTTTACTACTTTCGGACCTGTCAGGAACATATAGCTTGTTCCGCGAGTCATGATGTTGAAGTCAGTCAGGGCAGGAGAGTAAACTGCGCCGCCGGCGCACGGACCGAAGATTCCGGAAATCTGAGGAATAACACCGGAAGCCAGGATGTTACGCTGGAAAATTTCGGCATAGCCGGCCAAAGCGTTTACACCTTCCTGGATACGTGCGCCACCAGAATCGTTCAAGCCGATAACGGGAGCACCCATTTTCATGGCCTGGTCCATTACTTTACAGATCTTCATGGCCAAAGCCTCAGACAAAGCACCGCCGAATACGGTGAAGTCCTGTGCATAAATATATACCAAGCGTCCTTCGATTGTCCCATAACCTGTTACGATACCATCGCCCAGGAACTTGGTTTTTTCAATACCGAAGTTTGTACAACGGTGTTGTACGAACATATCGAATTCTTCAAAACTTCCTTCATCCAGCAACATGGCAATACGTTCGCGTGCCGTGTATTTTCCTTTTTTGTGCTGAGATTCAATTCTTTTCTCTCCACCACCTAAACGAGCTGTTTCGCGAAGGGCGATAAGCTCCTTTACTTTTTCAAGTTGGTTACTCATTGTATTTTTGATTTGTTGTTAGAAATGAACTACTTTTTTTACTTTCCCGGCATGCAAAGTTCTGTCAATACACTGCATGTAGATTTCGGATGAAGGAAAGCAATGCTTAAGCCTTCTGCTCCTCCGCGGGGAGCTTTGTCGATCAGCTTAACGCCTTTTGATTCAGCTTCGTCCAGAGCAGCCTGTACATCGGGCACTGCAAATGCGATATGGTGGATGCCTTCACCTTTCTTTTCAATGAATTTAGCGATTGTGCTGTCTTCACTGGTCGGTTCCAGTAATTCGATTTTAGTCTGACCAACTTTGAAGAATGCGGTTTTAACTTTTTGGTCGGCTACTTCTTCGATGTTGTAGCATTTCAAACCTAATACTTCTTCGTAATACGGTAAGCAAGCTTCAATACTCTTCACTGCGATACCCAGATGTTCGATATGTGTAAGTTCCATGTCAATAATAATTTAGTAATTTAATATTGTTTTTTGTTCTATGCGGGCAAAGGTACACTCTTTTTGTGAATAGAGAAATAATTCATTAATATTTATCAGCATGATTTGAATATGTTTAAAAGCCTTTATTGGGGTCAGAAACGGGTGATTCACGATTGCAAATGTAAACAGACCGGATCCAATGCCCATGGAAATCGGATTGCATAGGCATGGAATTAAGGATGGATGGGCATGGATACTTTTTTCAATACCCAAAGGGCTTATTGTATAAAACGTATTTTTCAGTCTCAAAAGGTATCCGAAATCAAATAAATGTTAACCCTCTTTTCAGGCATCAAAAAGGGACTTTTTGCTCTTTCCCGGCAATAAGCTCCCGGGAAGTCAACCTTTATTTCATTTTCCCGGAACTTCATCGCCCTGAAGACGGTCGTCATACCCTATGAAGACGGTCGCCATTCAAATGAACACGGTCGCGACGGCGATGAAGACGGTCGTCATGGCGACAAGCCTCCGGAATTTCCTTGGGATATTTGGAACGCCGCCCGTCTTTGTTTTGCTACAGGCGATTCTCCGGGAGTTAAGCTTTATCACTTTGCTGGCGTTTTCGGTTTTCAATAATCAAATTGCATACTTTTTGGAATGGGTCCGGCACCTCGTTTCATCTGTTGTCAGTCGGGAGGTCTAAAAACCGTGAAAAGTGTCAATCCAAAATCGATCAAGATTTCGGATGAAATAGAAAAACGGTTGAAATGAGGGTTATTGTAATTTCCGGGTAGGTTTACGACAAGTTGAAATCAAGCCTTTGTTAGTATTTCGGATTAATTCTCTACCTTTACAGCCGTAGTTGGTTTTTATGGCTTAGGATGAGATAGAAAAGAAGAATAACATTAAATGTATAATGAATTATTATAAAATGAAAAGATTAAAACAATATGCCGGTTTGCTGACCGGGCTTTTGCTCATATCATGTTCGGGTGTAGACAGAACGGTTAATATGAACACTATAGATGTAGCCGGGGCCATGGAGAACCTCCAGGAACTGAAAGTATCTCAACTGGGAAGTAAAATCAGGTTTGTGCCTTTGGAAACCAGCGATAGTGTCTTGGTGGCTGACCATTGGGATTTTTGGGTGACCGACAAATATGTCATTGTAAGCAATATGGGGCGTGGCAGTAGCCAAAGATGTATGACCTTTGATCTGAATACAGGCAAATACATAGCTACGATAGGGCATCCGGGGCAAGATCCGGAAGCATACGGAAGCAGTGTTCCGGTCTTAGATGCATCAGGGAATGACGTACTCTATTTCTTTAAACCGACAGGAATCGTGAAATATAATATGGACGGCCGTTTTCTGGGTTCGATAAATTCGACAATAATGAACCGCAGGCTCACTTCCTATCCGTTGATCAACGATACGGTGATGACAACGGTACTGTCGGGTAGCAGTCCTGAAGGCGACCGATACATTTCTCTCCTGCGCATGAATCTGGAAGGGAACCTGATCGATTCTACGGCAGTGGTAACACAGGGAAAGCCCATTGACCCAAACGCGCGTGTCAGGTATTTTGATGCATCCATACAAAATTATCCGAGCTTGATGCCTTATAGCGGCCTAAAATACAGTAGGATTAAAGGACGGCGTGAAGATGTGGGAGCGGCTGTGGAAATAAAAGGCTCAGACCAAATGTGGCAGACCGATGGATATATTCGCTTCCATCAGGCGTTCAACGATTCTATTTATGATATGACAGCCGAAAACACTCCCATTGCCTATGTGTTTGACACCGGCAAATGGCGCTATCCGGTTGAAGAAACAGGAAAAACGGAAATAACGTCCGATCACGTTTTTGTAACAGATATGACAGAAACTACGGACAAAATAGTGTTTGCCGTAAGCAATGGCTGGTTTGAAGAGGGTAACAAAGGCTATGTGGGACTCTACGATAAAAAGACAGGAGCCACTGCCATGAGTAAAATAGAAAAAGGTTTTCAAGATGACCTTACCGAGTTTGCACCGTTCTATCCTGTACGTACTAACAACAAGGGACAGCTGGTAGGCGTGATGACAATTGAGGATATTGACGAATGGCTGGAAAAGCACCCGGGTGCGGAAAGGCCGACGTTTATCGATACATTGGTCGAAGATGCTAACCCGGTGCTGGTGATTGTGGAATGACTAACCAAGCGCTTTTTTAGAAGTCTACAATAAGACGGACATTCAATTGGCGCCCGGTCAGGTAATTCGGGATTGCGTATTGATGGTTGTCGATGTTCGTGATCCAATAATAAGAGCTTGTATTCTTTATGTCGAACAGGTTGAACACATCGAGTCCCAGCCAGATGTTTTTCAGGTTGCGGAAGAAGCCCCGGTCCATGATCGCATCCGTTCCTCCGGCAAGCTGGTAAGAGAAACCGAGGTCTACGCGCTTGTAGGCCGGCGTGCGGAAATAACCGTCTTCATAGCCTGTACGTGGGGCTGTGACGGGAAGGCCGCCGGACAATACGCCTTTCAAATTCAGCTTGACACGTTTGTAGCCGGGGAAATAATCTTGGAAAAAGACCGATACGTTATATCCCTGGCTGTTCGGCATCGGAACGTATTTGCTGCCCCGGATGCTCTGTTCCGCCTTCATCAGCGAGAAGCTGATCCAGGAGTCTGTGCCCGGAACAAACTCTCCGAAGAATTTGACATCGAGTCCCATCGCATGGCCTTGGGCGCAGTTCTCCCCGTAGTAACGGATTTTCACATTGTCTACGGTGTAAGGATTCAGGTTGTCCAGCTTTTTATAATACATATCGGCACTGAGCTTGAAGTTACGGCCCGATGCCCGGAAGGTATAATCGCCTCCGGCAATGACATGTATGGAGCGTTGGGATTTCAGATTCTCGTTCAGCTGGATGATGCTGTTGCCATATTCGTCTTGTACGGTAGTGCGCAGCTCCTTATAGAACGGAGACTGGTAGTACAGGCCGGAAGCCAGACGGAAAGTCAGGTTCTGGTCGAAGTTCGGAATGAACCCGAGCGAAACACGCGGGCTGAATATAAATTCCTTATTATAGCTCCAATAACTACCGCGTACACCGCCTACTAACGTGAATAACCCTTGCTTGGTACGGAACTTGAATATATCCTGCAGGTAGCCGGAGATGCGGGTGCTTTCCAGTTCATTGTCGGAAAACAGGTTGGCGATTACGTTAACCGTTCCGCCGCCTTGCGGGAGCGAGTAACCTGCGGAATCCCGCTTTTCCCATTCACTGATTTTATCGTTGATTTTCTCCATCTGTACGGTTGCGCCCCACTTCAAGGTGTTGTTCTTCAGGCGGGCGACTCCATAGTGGCCGACGTTCATGATATTCGAATGTAACCGGTTGCGGGCATGTTCGTTATAGCGGGCTACGGACAGCTCTTGCATATCTCCGCCGTTTTCTTCGGCGGCATCTCCCAACCAGTAATCACCGGCAATGTCATATCCTTCCTCTTCTTTACTGGTAAAGGCGGAGGCTTGCAGGCCCAATTCTGTATGTTCGTTGGGGTTATGTTTCAGTGTCAGTGCCCCGAACAGGGTCTCGAACCTGTCCCGTTCCTGTCCGTTCATATACACCATGAACTTTTTCGCATTGGTTGCCGTACCGAAAGACGTCTCCCGTGTATGCGGGATGAATGTATATTTGTTGATCGCTAAGTTACCCAGGAAGTTCACTTCCCATTTGGGGGCAAGCTGGTAGGTCATATAGGTCTGCAGGTCGATGAAATTCGGGTCGTATTCGGCGTCCGTGTCGGTGGTCTTTAACAGCGAACGGCCTGTCTTGTAACGGAAGCCGGTCACTTGTGTGAATTTCCCCGAAGAACTTCCGATATAGGCATTGGCGCCTAACAGGCTGGCAGAGGCCGACCCTTCAAACATTTTGGGCTTTTTGTATGTGATATCCAATACGGAACTCATTTTATCCCCGTAACGCGCTTCGAACCCTCCGGCGGAGAAATTGACGGATTCCGTCAGGTCCGGATTGATAAAGCTGAGCCCTTCCTGCTGTCCGGAACGGATCAGGAGCGGACGGAATACTTCGAGGCCGTTGACATAGACGATATTCTCGTCATAGCTTCCGCCCCGGACCGAGTATTGCGAACTAAGCTCATTGTTGGAGGAGACGCCGGCAAACGTAACGACCAGACTTTCGATGCTCCCCCCGGCAGGGTCGGGAAGTAGCTTCACCCGGTCGGCATTCAGCGTTTCAAGGGTTGTTGTCTGTTTGCGGATTGCGGTGGTGGTGACTTCCCCCAGTTCGATGGAGGTATAGTTCATCTGGACATTGAGCCGCATGTCTTTAGTTACCTGTGGAATAATCCGTTCTGCCTTGTTGTAGCCGAGGCATGAATAGATAAGCGTGACCGAATCCCCGGTCGCAACCGAGAGTGAGTAGTGGCCTTTTTCATTACTCATCGTTCCGTTCAACGTATTCTTTACCCGGATATTGACCAGCTCGAGCGGGTTTCCGTCTGCATCGCGGACATAACCGCTGATTTTGGCACGTCCCTGTCCGAAAGCAGGTATCGAAAATAATATAAATAGTAGCGCAGCTATTGCACGAATCTTCATAATCTATTATAGTTATAGCTTTACTAACGCAGGAAATAAGGATTTATTTTCCGTATGCCCCAAACTTGTTCATTCTTTTGTTCTTTATCAGCTAAATAATTACCTTTGTTATCTGTTTAGCAATATATATAAAGTAAGATATAAATGGAAAGTTTCTCAACACTGATAAAAAACAGAAGAAGTACCCGTAAGTTTACGGACCGGTTATTGAATCCGGAACAGGTGGAAATGATATTGAAAGCCGCCCTTATGGCACCCGCTTCCAAGCGGAAGAACCCCTGGCAGTTCGTTGTCGTGGAAGACAAGGATATGTTGGCAAAGCTGTCGGAATGCAAACCGGTGGGCGCCGCCTTCCTGAAAGATTGCGCGCTGGCTGTCGTGGTACTGGCGAATGTGATGGAAAGCGATGTTTGGGTGGAAGACGCTTCCGTCGCCTCCATCTATATGCAGTTGCAGGCCGAAGACCTCGGGTTGGGCAGCTGTTGGTGCCAGATCCGGAACCGCCAGACGGAAGACGATGCGGATGCCGCCCAGTATGTACGCGGCCTGCTGAATATCCCGTACCAGTTAGAAGTCCTTTCCATTATCGGTTTCGGATATAAGGACCAGGAACGGAAACCGTTTGACGAATCCCACCTGCAATGGGAAAAGATACATTTAGGCTCATATCCCATGCCGGGCGAAAACGGACCGGAAGAAGCATGAAGATCATCTTTTTAGGTTCCGGTAACCTGGCGACCCGCCTGTCGCTCGAAATGCACCGGAAAGGAATGCGGATCGGGCAGGTATATAGCCATACGCCGGAAAACGCCGAACGGCTGGCTGCGCAGTTGGGCTGCCCCTGGACAACTATTCCTGAAGAGGTCGATACGGATGCCGACCTGTATGTCTTTTCCTTGAAAGATACAGTGTTGGCAGACGTGATCGCCCGGATCAGGCCGAACAACGGGTTGTGGGTGCATACGGCAGGCAGTATGCCGATGGATGTCTTCAGCGGATATACAGCCGACTACGGAGTCATGTATCCCATGCAAACCTTCAGCAAAGCGCGTCCCGTAGACTTTAGCGTGATCCCCTTTTTCCTGGAAGCCAATACGCCGGAGAACGCCGGCAAACTGCTACAGATAGCCGGAGCGCTTTCCGGGAATGTCCGTTTCCTGTCGTCCGACAAACGTAAAAGCCTCCATCTGGCCGCCGTCTTTGCCTGTAATTTCACCAACCATATTTATGCGTTAGCTGTTAAAATATTACAGGGGCAGGAGATCCCGGCCGATGTCCTGCTGCCGCTTATCGACGAGACGGCAGCCAAGGTGCATACGATGACGCCCGCCGAGGCGCAGACCGGTCCGGCTATCCGCTATGACGAGAATGTAATCAATAAACACCTGGCCATGCTGGACGACCCCGATATGCGGTCTGTCTACCAGCTGATCAGCCAAAGCATACATAAGGAGGCACAAATATGAGCAGTATCAATTATGACCTGAATAAGATAAAGGCATTTGTCTTTGATGTGGACGGTGTCCTGTCGTGCGACGTAGTCTCGTTGCATCCCAACGGCGATCCCATGCGCACTGTCAATATAAAGGATGGTTACGCCTTGCAGCTTGCCGTCAAGAAGGGATACCAGGTTGCGATCATTACCGGCGGTTATACGGAGGCAGTGAAGATCCGTTTCTCCCGTCTCGGCATTACTCATATATATATGAAGAGCGCCGTCAAGGTCCATGACTACCGGGATTTCCTGGAAAAGACAGGGTTGCAGCCCGAAGAAGTGATGTATGCGGGTGACGATATACCCGACTACGAAGTGATGCAGCTGGTCGGTTTGCCTGTGGCGCCTGCCGATGCCGCACCGGAGATTAAACGCATAGCTAAGTATATCTCCCATAAAAATGGGGGAGAAGGTGTCGCCCGCGATATCATCGAACAGACGATGAAGGCACAGGGGCACTGGATGGGAGACGAGGCGTTCGGTTGGTAAGAGAGGAAAAGGAGAGATATTAATTATGAATTATGAGTTATGGTATTACCTAATTTAAAGAAATATAAGATCGTCCTGGGCTCCAACTCCCCCCGCCGGCGTGAGTTGCTGGCGGGATTGGATATTGATTTTGAAGTGCAGGTGATCCCCGGCATAGACGAATCATACCCGGAGACGTTAAAGGCGGAAGACATCCCTGTCTATCTGGCCCGGAAAAAGGCGGAAGCCTATCTGCAAACAATGCCTGACAACGAGCTGTTGATAACGGCCGATACGATTGTGTGGACCTTTGATGAGATACTGGGGAAGCCGAAAGACCGTGAAGACGCCATCGCTATGCTGCGGAAACTCTCCGGCCGTGTCCATGAGGTCGTAACGGGTGTCTGCATCACGACAAAGGAGAAAACCATCTCCTTCTCCGCCGCATCGGCAGTCTGCTTTGCCGAGTTGGACGACGAGGAAATCCTATATTATGTAGATAAATACCATCCCTTCGACAAAGCCGGCAGCTACGGCATACAGGAATGGATCGGGTATGTGGCGGTCGAAGCCATCAACGGCAGCTTCTACAATGTCATGGGCCTGCCTATACACCAATTATATAAGAATTTGCATGATTTTTAATGCTTTATGTCTGTTTGTCCTTTGCTCTTGGTTTTAAAAATACAAACAAAATGTGTACTTTTATCGCTTGAAGTTTTACAATAGTTTTACGGTGAAAAACGTAAGGTCTAAAAATGTTTTACAATGGCAACAGTATCACATGTTATTCTTAAACAGCAGCAAAAGGAAGATGGAACGTTCAATGTTAAGATAAGGATCACGCATAATCGGAAATCTTCTTATATTGCAACATCGCATTATGTTGACGCGTCTCTTTTAGATAAAAACGGAGATTTAAAAAAGAGGAACAATTTTATCTATGATGAAGTCCTTTTGGATGTGCTTAGGATCAGGAAAATGCTTTCGGGACTTGGTCATAGTATTGAAAACTATACGGCAAAAGAGCTGGCTAAAAAAGCGGATGACCTGCTGTCTGGCCGGAACTCCGATCAAATAAATTTTTTCGACTATGGATATAAGGTTGTTCAGAATTTAAAAAATGCGGGCAGGCCGTCGTTTGAAAATATGGAGGTCGGGTTGCGGCGTTTTGAATCTTTTATCAAATCGAGGGATCTTAACTTTTCGGATATTACATCGAGTTTATTGCGGCGTTATGAAGGGTGGTTGAGACAACAACCATCTCTTAATTCAAAAGAGAAGGGTGTTACTATTTCCAGTGCAGGAGTTAAACTGTATATAGGCAATATACAGCGTGTATTCAATATTGCGAAAGAAGAGCTTAATGATGAAGATCGCGGGATAATTCGCATTGCGAACAATCCTTTTTCCAAATATAAACTGCCGAAATATAATGCTCCGAGCAAATATGCGTTAAGCCGGGATCAGATAAGAGCTATAGCTGATTGCCGTTTTGATGTTGGTTGTCCCGGCAGGATAATAGCCAGGGATGTTTTTATTATGTCTTTCCTGCTTGTAGGGATGAATACGGCTGATCTATATCATTTATTGCCGGAGTCGCATGGTAGGTTTAATTATGAGCGTAGAAAGACGACTGCCAAACGTGCGGATAAAGCTTTCTTTTCAGTTAGGGTTGAGCCGGAGTTATTGCCTTATTTGGAACGGTACAAAGATTCGTTAGGGGATAGGGCTTTTAATTTTTTTATGCGATATGTGAGTCATGATCAGTTTAACCATAAGTTGAATATGAATATAAAAGCTTGTGGTAAAATGATCGGTGTGCCGGAGATTAATATGTACTTTGCCCGTAGATCGTGGGCTACAATAGCCCGTAATCAATGCGGGGTTTCTATGGATGATATCGCTTTTTGTCTTAATCATAAGTCTGGTCATGATATGACTGAAGTATATGTTGCTAAAGATTGGGAGATTGTAGACCGGGCAAATCGAAAGGTTATAGATTACGTGTTTGGTGATAATGTTAAATAATAAACATTTGTTGAAAATAAATAGGCTTTTGCTTGCATAATAAACAAATGTTGATTATATTTGCATTGTAATTAAAAACAAAGGAGGTGATGAAGCGGAAAAGTAAAGAACAGAAAGAAGCAGAAGAGGACCTGCTATTTTACCTTGAGTACTACAAAAAATTCGATACCGGGTATCAAAAAAGGATAGCGGATAAGGAGATAAAAGAACTTGAGGATAAATTAAAAAAGAAGTAATCACCAGCCGGGGCGGTAAGCCCCGGCTAAATCAAACGAATATGTACGATAAGATAAAAGAACTGGCTACCCGCAAAAGGATGGCAAAGACAAAAGAAGAAAAGGAGGCTGTTAAAAATGCTATGTTTGAGCTACAAAATAGCGATCCTGAAGCATATGGAGAAGCATTGGAGCGTTTGATAAAAGAAACGGCTAACCGGCTTGATGAACTGACTGTGTCGGAAAAGATGGGGGAAGTTACTAAAATAGTGTCTATGTCTTATATCGCTCAAAATTATTTCGGTAAAACACGCAGTTGGCTGGCTCATAAATTGAACGGAGATATCGTCAACGGTAAGGAGTCCTCATTTACTGATGAAGAGTTATCGACGCTTAAACTGGCCCTCTCTGACCTCTCAAAGAAATTAGGCTCAATAAGTGCTGTTCTTTAAAGCACTTTGTTTTTAATTACACAAAATCCCCGCATTTGAGCCATGCGGGGATTTTTTTTGTTATTCTGTTTTTTGATTTGATTTTATGTTTACCTGGCCTTGTTTTACTAAAGTATCAAGTAATTCGATTATGCGTTCTTGATTCGCAATACTCTTGTTGATCTTCCAATACCAGCATATTATTTCTCGACAGATAAGAAATATTACTATCGCAACGATCAAGATAATAAATAAAGCCGTGTAGTTTGTTTCCATGATGTTTTATATTTGAAGGTTTAAAATAATCTATGCATACTGCCTAATACGGCATAAACTTTGCGGATCATGCTAATAGGGATATCTTGATCGCTATATTCAGGACTCTTGTTTGTTGGGATTAGGCGAATGAAACCGTCTTTATCTGATTTTCCCATGCGTTTAACGGTCCGATAGCTGTTTGTAATAAAGCCATAGACTTCACCATAGGGCAAATATTCTATTGGATCGGTCATTTCTTTCATTGCAATGTAATCTCCATTGCTCAATTCCGGCTCCATAGAGTGCCCTGTAAGGTTGCACCATACAACTCCGTCTTTATTAAAAGGTGCAAAATCAATATAATAATCAGGATTTAGAGTCTGATCATTCAGTACAAGATCAAATCCTCCTATAAAGTCTACATTATAATAAGGTGATCCTTTATGTATGTAATTGATAGATGGCTTCTCTATCGATGTTGTTTTTAGCATTTCGCCTTCTCCGGTGATGAGCCACTCTAAATTAAGATCAGGAAATTCTGCACTGGCTTTTTCTATGACTTCAGAAGTGATAGTTACACCTTTTGAAGACATATAACCGTTAGCGAGACCTAATTTAGTCTCAAATTTATTCCTTCCAATTTTTTTGTATGAAAGAAATTCTTTTAGTCTATCTTTTGTTGCCATAGTGAAATAAATCGGTATATTTGTATTGTAAAATTTTATATATCTAAATTATGGACATACGAGATAAAAAAATGAAAACAATAATCATTCTGCTTATAGTCATAACTTTTGTATTATTGAATATTATGGTTATCTTGAAAGACCTTGCCGCTCATTTTGGAGTAGCTTATTAGCATCTTCTATTATTAAAATCTGTACTTTGTCTTCACATGGTGAATCGCTGCTCATCTCGATGTCGTAATATGATCTTCTACACCTTGGACAACTATAATTTATAAGAGGTGTTTTATCAATAGGGCAACAAGGCCTTAGATTTTTTAATGTCCATCCGTTATTAGTTAGCTCCCATGAAAACTTCCACAATATACCGTAATATGATGCTTCTGTAAAATTGAATAGGCTTGATTTACTTTGACTCTCTTCTTTTTTGATTTCTACTGATGCTATGAGCCATAGAAGCAAAAGTATAGATGCTATGATTATTATAACCCAATATAATTGGATACGTATGTTTATAAATTTGATAAGATAAGTCCATATCCAAAGTATTATACTCCATATCCTTTCGGTAATAGGGTATCCCTTAAAGAATTCTACTAATAAACCTCCTGTCACGGTTAAAATCAATCCTCCTATCCAAGTGTATATTGTTTTTTCTTTCATTTAAATGAGTTAAATAATGTTGATCTGCTGATATATTTCGGTAATAAATTTGCTTTACCGAAATATATCAGCAATATTTGCATCGTCTTAATCAATCGTACTACTAAACACGATTGATAAAGTGAAACGATTTACAAATATAATAAAGATATGATTGAAGCGAAGTTTAAAACGAAAATTCTTTTGAAGGATTCACTACGTGAGATGCCAATAGGTAGTAAACTGACCATTAAGAACCGTCAATTCAAAGCCTCGGTTGTCAGAACAACAACGACAGACCTCAAATGTAAAGAGGGGTATTTGTTTGATGTTTCCGATCGTGGAATGATTGATGAAGTAGTAGTAACAAGAATAAAGTAAGCAGATATGATTGTAGCAATGCCGGAAGAAGTTCTCGAAAAGATCATTAAAAGGGTGATCGGTATCGGGGTTAGAAAGAAAGAGATAGATATAGGTGAAAAGCCTGCTTATATTTCTATGAATGAGGCAAGCAAAAGATATGGCCGTAGGACTGTGGAAGGCTGGATTGAGGCCGGGATAGTTAAGCGGTATAAGGACAACAAGCGTAAAAATTCGACATTGAGAATCAGTGTGCTGGAATTGGAAGCGGCTGCATGTAGTAATAATCTGTATGCTGGATTAAAGGAGGTGTCTAAAAGTGATATCGATATTATTAATCAGGAACGGATGAATCAATTTAAAGATATTGAGTTATGAACCGGGAAGAATGGTTAAATATGGCAGTGGGTGAACTCCGGCCGCTTTTTGAGCCTGAATACAAAGTGCCGGAAGTGAAAATATCGATCGGTTTCCCTGCAAAGGGTGGATTGAGTAAAAGGCGCGTTTTAGGCGTGTGTTGGAAGGCGGAAGTTGCAACTGATAAGATATGCCAAATTTACATTAACCCAACCATTGCGGATGTAACCGGTGCAGATGGTATTCTGTCGGTTGTGGCTCATGAAATGGTTCATGCCTGTGGTATCAGCGGACACGGTAAAGAGTTTGCCAAATGTGGCCTGAAAATAGGTTTGGAGGGTAAGATGTCTTCAAGTGTGGCAGGGCAGGATTTGCAAGCGCGTTTTAGGATGATAGAGAAGAATATAGGTAAATTTCCACATGCGCCATTAGTGCCAACAAACTGCCTGTCTGCCTCTCAAAAGCCGGATAAGTGCCGGATCCATAAATGTACATGTCCGGAATGCGGATATACTGTTAGGGTATCTGCTAAATGGCTTGATATGGCTGTTCCTGCCTGCCCTGTTTGTGATAAGGAAATGCAACGTGAGATGAAATAAAAAATATACAATATGTCAAAAGGTGAAGCTTATTATTTTTCGCACGATGCTGATGCGATGAATGATCCGAAATGTATGTTACTGATATCCCAGCTTGGGATGGAGGGGTACGGTGCATTTTGGGGGTTGGTTGAGTTACTCCGTGTGCAACCGGAGTACAAAATGTCTATCCAGTTGGTTCCGGCTATTGCTGCGAGGTTCCAAATGTCGGAGGCAAAACTAAAAACGGTTATTTCTGCTTTTGGATTATTCCAAGTGACGGATGATTATTTTTTCTATTCGCAGTCATTGAGGGATAGAATGCAGGTGATGTTGGATAAGATAGATAGAAGAAAAAAAGCAGCAAAGATAGCTATTACGGCAAGATGGGATAAGGCTAAAGAGTTGCCTGTTAATACTTTATACGAAGGCGATACGAACGTATTACGAACGGAATACGATTTGATACAAAATGAAATGAAAAGAAATGAAATAAAAAAGAAAGGTATAAAGAAAAAAGCTGACGCTTTTAGACCCCCACAACTTTCTGAAATAGAGGCTTATTGTAGAGATCGTGGAAATAGTGTTGATTCCGAAAAGTTTTACAACTTCTACCAGTCGAAAGGCTGGATGGTCGGAAAAAACAAGATGAAAGACTGGAAAGCGGCTGTCCGCACCTGGGAAAAAGAAGATAAATCAAAAAAACAACAATCAAATGAAAAATCGAAGCAATACACAGAACTGTAGCAAGGAGTTCCCGCATAACGAAAAAGTGGAAAAGGTTGTGCTTGGAATGCTTATGTTGGAATCGACGGCAATCAATGAGGTTGGTGATATCTTACGTCCGGAAGTTTTTTACAAGCCGGGTCACGATGCGATCTATGAAGCGGTAAAATCAATTTCCCTGGAAGGTAATGCACCGGATATGATGCTTGTGTTTGCCCGTTTAAACGGAACAGGCAAGTTGGAAGAAGTGGGAGGGGCGTTGTATTTGTCTGAACTTGTCTCTTCGGTCTCTTCATGTGCTAACCTGGTCCAACATGCAAGGTATCTTCACCAGCTTTATATTGCGAGACTGCTTGTTATGGCAGGTCATTCGATAACGTCGAAGGCTTACGATATGTCCCTGGACGTGGACGATACTCTCTATGAAGCGATCAGAATGTTAGAAGATATTTCGTCTTCAACCATGTATGAAGCTAATACAATTGATTTAAGACGTGCTGTTGCTCTGTCGGTGGAGTTATATCAATTGAAGCGTGAAAGGGCTGAAAAGGGGCTAAAAAGTGGCATATTGACAGGGTTGAGCAAGTTAGATAGAGAGCTTTCCGGATTAAGAGAACAGCAACTGATCATTTTAGCGGCTCGCCCGGCTATGGGTAAAACGGCTTTTGCCCTTAATGTGGCGTTGAATGCCGCTTTAGCGGGAATCGCTGTAGTTATCTTCTCACTTGAAATGTCAAATGTTTCATTATCAGATAGATTAATTATCTCTGCCGGCGATTTGAATGCGGGAGATTATCGTAATGCACGATTGACAAATGCGGGAGAGAAACAGATGTGTAGTGCTGTAGACCAACTTAGCGCTTTGCCAATAACGATTGACGACACCTCCGGCCTTACGATCGGGCAGATCAAATCAAGGGCAAAGAACTTGCAGAGAAAGGGCAAATGCTCGTTGGTTGTGATTGACTACCTGCAATTGGTAAACATGACGGCTGGTAATAAAAGCTATACCAGGGAACAGGAGGTGACACAGTGTACGAAAGAGGCTAAACAGCTTGCTAAATCGTTGAACATCCCTGTTATGCTGCTTTCCCAGCTTTCCCGAAAATGTGAAGAGCGTTCTGACAAAACGCCGATCCTGTCCGACCTTCGGGAATCCGGATCCATTGAACAGGATGCAGATGTAGTTTTGATGATCCACCGTCCGGAATATTACGACAAAAATGAGGAAAAGGGCGTTGGGGTTATTCGGATTGCTAAACAAAGAGATGGGAGAAGCGGGGATATAAAGTTTCGCTACAACGAAAGCCTGACGCGGTTTGCTGATTATGATACGGAAATTCCATTTTGAGCATGGCAACGAAACCGACCAAAAAAACGATACGGCTATATGGCGTAAAATCCGAAAAGCCTTCCGGATATAAACGTGTCAGATCATCCGACGAATATCATACTTCGCGATGGACACGGATGAGCCGGGCTTTCCGGCAAGATCATCCGTTGTGTGAGATATGTAAAAGCAAGGGGATTATAAAGCCTGCGGAAGTAGTCGACCACATTGTTCCTTACCCGGTTTGCGGTGACTTTTTCGATTCGTCAAACTGGCAATCTCTGTGCAGCAAATGCAATGCTGAAAAAGGAAATAGAGATAAAAAAATAATACAAGAATTTAGGAAAAATGGAACTGGAAATAAAAATAGCTAAAGCAAATGAAAAGGATATTCGTTCAACAGAAAATTTGTTGGATTTTTTGGAACAGATATTCTATAATTACGATATAGAGGATTGCCAGATTTTTAAAGATATAGCTCGTGAATTAGGCTATTGCTCTTCTTTAATAACAATGGAAGAAGCTTCTGTTGTTTTACTGGAAGCTATTCGCCTAAAATTTGACAAATGTTCCGGTAGATGGATGAAAGTTATTAGCACTGTAGATGTTCTGGTCGATCAATTATGCGATAATAATGTCAACTATATAAAGCTTGATCCACACATTAAAAGGGCATTGGATAATTCAATGTTGGGGGAATGATTATGAGCCGGAAATCAACGATAATAACGGTAGAACCCCCTTCTTATACAACTTCGGCTGAAAAGTTGGAGATAACAGGAATAGAATGCCCTTATTGTCTGGGGCGTGGTGTTTGGCGTGAACAGGTCGGATATAATCAATATGCCGATTATACTTGTGGCGTCTGTAAGGGACATAAGAAAATAAAAGCGGTAATTACTATAGATTGGATTCCAGATGAGTAGTATAGATATTCTCGCAATAATAGAACGATTGCATGAGGAAAAAAAGAAGAATAGAATTGTCCCTGATCATGTGACTGAAATAGAACTTATTTCTGAAATGTGTAGGGAGGTAATAATGACATTGAATCATTTGGTTGAAAATGGAAGTATTACGGCGTTTAGAACATTAAATGATAAAGCGTATTTGGTCAATAAATAAATGTATTAAATCATGAGTAAAGGTGAAGAATTAAAAAAGTTGCTTGACTTAAGTTACGAATGTAGTACACAAATGGATCTAATATTTCGTAATCGCGGAATGAACACTCCGGAGTTAAGTAAATTACCGGATGGAGAACGGGAAGAATGGTTAAGACTATATGAAGTCTTTAAAGGTATATCAGATGAAATTTGTCAATTGATTAACAATTAAAAAGATATGAAAAAAGAAGTATTGGAACGAAGGCTCGTTCGGCTCGAAGAATCTCTATTAAAGGAAAGACAACGTTTGAGCAGGGTATCAAATAATATCCCCTGGGGAGCAGGTATGAGGCGGACAAAGTGTACACCATCTTTCAGAAAGGAAGATGAATTGAAAGAAAAAATACAAAATGTAAAGATACAGCTATCAGAGTTGGAGAAAATCTAAAAAATCCAACGGCAAATATCATCGCGTTATGGAAGAAAGAATGGAGTTTAATGAGAACTGCAACAACAAGCTGAATTGCAACTGTTTTACCACGATCCGCCTGCATGCCCCGATACAGAATGCGGTCGGGGCGGTCAAACAGGTTTACCTGAAAGGCGTATGGAAAGGCAATGCGAAGATCGTGCATGCGGCCACGATCCGGCTGGACCAGATCAACCTGCCGATGGCGAAGATGGACGCGGCCATGCTCCCCGAAGACCTTCGCCGCTTGCTTAAGGCTTGTTACAAGAACCGCCCCGGCATTAACTGGGATACTCTCCTGGACTACATGGTCCTCGAATATCAGAAAGAAAGTAAAGAACCTACATTATTTAAATAAAAACATCATGCACAACTGGTTTGAATGCAAAATCTCCTACGACAAGGTCATGGAGAACGGAATGCAAAAGAAAGTAACAGAACCCTATCTGGTAGACGCCCTGTCGTTCACGGAGGCGGAAGCCCGGATCATCGAAGAGGCCCGCCCGTTCATCTCCGGCGAGTTCACGGTCACGGACGTCAAGCGCGCCCGCCTGGCAGAACTGTTCTTCAACGAGAACGGCGACCGCTTCTATAAAATCAAAGTCTGTTTCATCACGCTCGACGAAAAGACTGCCGCCGAAAAGAGAATCCCGGCGCAAATGTTGGTACAGGCATCCGACCTGAAGGAAGCCGTCGCCGTGCTGGAGGAAGGGATGAAAGGCACGATGGCCGATTATGTGATAGCCTCCGTTTCCGAAACGATGATCATGGACGTCTTCCCCTACGAAGCCCCCGAAGAAAGCAGCAATGACAGCGAATGAATTTGACGCAGTCGAATGGCGGTCCGGCATGCGGATCGCCATCGGAGGCATCCAGGCCGATGTCGTGTCGGTAGACCTCCGGGCCCGTGAAATAGCCATCGAGGACAAGGACGGGCTGGTTTGGATCAACAGCGAGTATGTAACATTAAAACAAAGCAAACAATGAGCGAACTAAGACACATATTGGACATAAAGCCGGACCGGTACGGCACGCGTACTGAAACAAAGCATATCAGGAACGTCCCCTGTCCCCGCTGTGGCGGCAGGGGCGGCTTCAAGGAAGAGACCGGCCGCAACGAATGCACCTTCATCCCCTGCGACCTCTGCGACGGCACCAAGAAGGTGAAAGCGACCATCACTGTTGAATGGGAAGCGGATTATGAATCATAAAGTAAAAAATAAAAATAGCATGGAATCAATAATCTCAAGCGGTCGTTCCGCAGGAAAGACTTTAATAGCATTTATGATGCTATTGGAGGTGTTGGACAGGTGGAATCTGGAACACATAGAAGCGTCAGCAAATGCCCCCAGATATATATTGACTGTAAAAAATCATGAGTCAAGTAACGGAGGCAGCGTATGATTACGCAACACATAAGACTAAATTCAGGAAAGATGTATTGAAGGAAGTTGATGCGGATAATTATGTATCTCGCCATTCTGCCAGCATGGAAGATTTTCAATGTGGAGCCGAATGGAAAAGACAACGGACTATTGAGGTGTATAGAAACCTCTGTCCATCCTACAAAGTACATACTCGGTATGAATGCGGAAACTACTCTCATCGTATGGAGTGGAAAACAAAGGTGTGTGATATGAATTGTGAGTACATGAAGAAATTCATGGAGAAAATCTAAGAAGAAATGATCTATGAGCACAAAAATTATGAATTTCAGTCAAGTAGACAACTTTTATAGAAATGGTATCAATTTATGTAAGGGATGCAGATATGAAAGATACGCTTCGTGTACAGAAGATAGATTGCCTGAATGTAATAAGCAATTGACCAAACAGCTACAATCGAATGATAATCTGTTTGAAAAAAAAAGTAACTCTAATTTAAATAATCTTGAGTCAAATGAGAACTCCAATAACATACTACGGAGGCAAGCAGCGCCTGGCCGACACCATTATATCCATGATGCCGGGACACAAATTGTACTGTGAGCCTTTCTTCGGTGGCGGGGCTGTTTTCTTCCGGAAGCCAAAGGCTGGGGTAGAAGCGATCAATGATCATAACGATATGCTAATTAACTTTTACCTGGCAGCGCAAAACAGTTTCCCTGAATTGCAAGAAAGGATCCGGAATACCCTACATTCGGAATCGATGTATTACTATGCGAAAGATGTCTGGAACGGCCGGTGCGAAGCGTCCAACATAGAAAAGGCTTGGGCGGTCTGGATGATAACGAACGGATCCTTTGCTGGATCTATGCATGGTGGTTGGAAGTGGTGCAATGGAACTTCCGGATCCCATTCAGGTATATTTATACGCAACAAGCGTATTGAGTTCGGGGAGCAGCTGCGTGACAGACTGGAACAAGTACAAATTTCCTGCCGGGATGCTCTTAGGGTAATTAAAGAGAGAGATTCAGAAAACACATTCTTCTATCTTGATCCACCTTATCCGGGGTGTGTACAACAGTATTATTCCGGCTATACTCATACAGATCTCTACAATCTTTTGAAGCTGCTCTCTACGATCAAAGGAAAATTTATCTTATCAAACTACTGGTGCCAGACTCTCCGATATTTCATACAGAAGTTTGGATGGAATTTCCGGACCGTAGAGTTAGACCTCAAGGTGAATCATCTCGGTAGGGGACAACGCGTTGAAAAGAGAACAGAGATATTAGTTTTCAATTACGATATAGAAAAAACATTATTTCAACATTAAATAGTAATGAACGGAATAATAATCAATGATGAGCTGCACGAGTTGGTTTCGTCGAGAACCGGCGAGCCGTGTGATAATTGCAGTCTGCAAGTAAATTGTGATAAGACTGATTTTTTCTTATGTACCGTAATTGCCGGAAGGCACAAATCTGATGAACGATTTATCAATCGTGGTAAGGCGAAAGAATTTATTGAGAAACTTAATTTGTAACTAAAACAAATGGAACCAGATAAGCTAATAAAACTGATAGTATATGGATTGCTCCCATTTTATCTATTGTGGTATCTCCTATGTATATTAATTATAGGTTTTGGGAGTCTTATAAAGATCGTTGGATATCTATTGAACTCAGCCCGCCGGGAGGCTGAATGCGAATGGACAGACTATAAAGATTATGTTGTTGGATACAGAAGGCTCTTTTGATATCAAATAGCTCATATCACGAAAGATGTGAAACATTTGAATAGAACAGCAAAGCCGCCCGGCGGCAACCGAACGGCTTTGTAAACTCTCACCTGCATAATGCAGATTGGCTATCAACACTACAAATGTAGTGTAATTTTCTGATTTACAAAATATACAATCAATCATGGGAGCACTTCAGTTAGATTTTGCACAATATACGAACGAACAACTTCAAAGCGAATATTATCGCAAATTACCGACAAAGAATTTTATTCAGTTTGGGGTAATTTATATTAACTTGAAAAAGAAAGGAAGACACTTCAATGCGTTTCATAACCTGTTGGAGCATTTTCTTTCTTATCAGGAATCAATAGGGCGTTCCTTTTCTACCAAAGATATAGGCAAAGAGGAAATTGACGGATTTGTAGAATATCTCTATGTTGAAAAAGGGCTTAAAACATCAACTATACAAGCCATCGTGATAAAGCTGAAGTACTTACTTGGAAAGGCTTACCTAAACGGATGGGCTGTTGATGATTCATATACAGATGCTAAGGTTAGGGAAAATGAATCCACGCATATTTATCTGAAAGAAAAAGAAATTGCTCGGCTTTATTATTATGATGGGCTGACAAAAAAGCAAGAAGAAATCCGGGATCTTTTTATTGTAGGTTGCATGACTGGACAACGGTATTCTGATTATTCTCGTATCTCAATGGATAATATTAAGGGAGATAATATTTTCATTCTCCAAAAGAAAACGAAAAATAAAGCAGTCGTTCCCGTGACAGATTATGTGAGAGAAATCTTTGCAAAATATGACGGGAGTTTACCTGATGCACGATGTATTCAATATTTCAACAAAACAATAAAATTGATCTGCCGAAAAGCAGGATTAACAGACCTCATAACTTACGAAGAAGATCAGGGAGGTCAAATTGTGATGGTGAAAAAAGAAAAGTGTGATATGGTTTCCTCTCATACTGCACGACGAACGTTTATTACCAATACAATACGTGATAAGGTTCCGGAGAATATGATAATGAAACTAACCGGTCACAAGTCCTCTACTTGTTTTTCCCGCTATAATCGATTAACATTAGAGGATAATGCGAGATCATTAGCCGGGACCGGATATCTATCATAGATTGACTAAATAGAATATTATGAAGCAATTGTTTAGTAAGTTGTCAAAAGAATTTGTTGGTAATCAAGATATAAGGGACAATAGTAGAGCTTTGTATCTAAGAATCCTTAATCAGTTTGCCAAATGGGTTGTGATTACAGGCCGTAATATAAAGGACCTGAAGCGATCTGATGTTATAGAATATAAGTCTACTCTGTTGCGTGAAGAGAAGTCAGAGAATACGATAGATTCTTACTTGACTGTAGTAAGAATGTTCTTTGAATATTGTGAGGCTATAGGTGAACATGAGAATATTGCGGCAGGTATAAAGCTTAGACATAAAAGAATAGGATATAGAAAGTCTCATCTTTCGGTCGATGAGATATCCAGGCTTTATAGCGTGATAGATACAGAGACAGTATCGGGTAAACGTAATTATGCATTGATTAATTTAATGCTGCGTTCTGGTATCCGATGCGTGGAAGCGTCAAGGTTACGTGTATGTGATGTGTGTATGCATGATAACCGGTGTTCTATCTTGATACAGCGCAAAGGCGACAATGAGCGGACAGAACGTTTAGGACTGACGAATAAAGCAATACAGCCTGTTATGGATTATATAAGTTTTAGAGGGGTGAGTGATGGATCTGAATATGTATTCCTTACTCATTGTACAACGGGTGAACACCCTCTTACTCCTAAAGGAATTAGTAAGATTGTGACAACTTATATGAAAAAGGCCGGAGTTTATTCAAAGCAGAAAACGGCACATTCATTAAGACACACGGCCGCAGTGCAGGCTATAATGAATAAAGTTCCCATCAAAGAAGTTCAATTGATGTTAGGGCATAGAAGGATTGAAACAACGGAAATCTATTTGAAGTCTGTAGACGAAGATTTAAGGTTGGATAATCCTGCTGTCCGTGCTCTGGATGATGCGTTCTGATATGCGGTCGGAATGGCTTCAAATGGCGTTTGAAAACATTATAAAACGATGGTCTGGGTGTGTAATGTAATAGTTTATACTTTTATGTATTGCATAGTACCTTGTTTAGTTAGTGACTTTTTGTGATGAGACTTTGGAGCGGTTTAAGTGTGTGTGGATCAGACAGGGGGAGGGGGGTGAAAATCTCTGAAGCAAAATTTGCCGAGACCACGCCCTTAACCCAAAACGCGTGCGTGCAAAATTGGAGTTTTTTATAAATACAATAGATATGGCTAAAGGAAGAAAAGTAACGCCGGATGCGGTGAAAATTTTAAGGGGGACAGATCAGCCCTGTAGATTGTCTGGATCTGTAGATCATGCAGACCGGATAACAGACATAAAAAAGATATTGTCAACGTCTCGTTTGAAATTGTTGCCAACGAAAAGGGCAAAGGAGATTTTTAAAACGAAAGCTAACCAACTTATTGCGCTGGGGGTTCTTACCGAATTAGATATAGAGCATCTGGCCGTGTACGCTAATAGCTTGGATGTATTGTTTTCCTGTATGGAAGGTATGCGGAAACCGGCAGAAGAAAAATACGATAAGGAAGGGCAATTGACCGGTTATGTGGTCCGTCCGGAAACTAAAATGTACAAGCAAATGGTTGATGATGTTAATCGGATAGGGGCGGAGTTCGGTTTTACTCCTGTCTCCAGACAGAGAATCAACCAACAAAAACATGAAGAGCAGGACCCGTTTAAAAATTTACTTGCGAATATATGAAAAAGTCGGAGATATATAAAAAGAAAGCCCTGTCCTATATTGATAGAGTGATGTCAGGGGAAAGGGTTGCCGGAGAACTTGAAAAGCTGGCAGTAAAAAGACATTTGGACGACATGGAGAATGCAACGGAGAAGGGGTTGTATTTTGATGAGAAAGCAGCAAAGACAGCCCTCGCATTCTTTACATTGCTTCGGCACTATAAGGGTGAATGGGCTGGAAAAGAATTGGAATTAGAAGATTGGCAGTGTTTTATTGTCTGGTGTGTGTTTGGGTGGAAAACGGCAGACGGGCGGAGGCGGTTCATGTATGCGAATGTTGAGGTTGCCCGAAAAAATGGAAAGACAACATTTGCCGCCGGGATTGCATTGTTTATGCTTGTCCTGGATGGGGAAGCCGGTGCAGAAGTTTATTCGGCGGCTGTAGATAAGACACAGGCATCCATTTGTTGGGATGCGGCAAAGCTGATGATCGAGCAATCCCCAGAATTGAAAGCATATCTTACTGTATGGAAAACATCTATAGTCTATGAACGTACAGCATCAAGTTATAAACCACTGTCTAAAGAGACAAAGAATAAAGACGGTTTGTCTCCACATTGTGCTATCTGTGATGAGATGCACGCCTGGACAAGTGACGATCTGTATCATCTTATAACTACCGGTATGGGGGCCAGGCGGCAACCATTGGTATTTTCAATTACGACGGCGGGTAGTAATATGTCACTTCCATATTATTCAATGCGTTCGTTGTATGTTGACATATTGAAAGGTGTCAAGATCCAGGAGAATACGTTTGTCATTATATATTGTCCTGATAAGGGGGACGAATGGGATGACTTGGTAACGTGGCAGAAGGCAAATCCAAACTATGGGATATCAGTATATGAGCATTATATGCAGAATGAATTTACAAGTGCGAAGAATAAAGGAGGAACTAAAGAGGTTAATTTCAAGACAAAAAACTTGAATATGTGGGTGGATGCACCTGATGTTTGGATCCAGGATGACAAAGTTTTAGCTTGTGATCACGGAACAACGGAGGAAGATTTGGAAGGGCAAGAATGCTATGCCGGGCTTGACCTTGCTTCTCATGTTGATATTAACTCCCTTGCGTTATATTTTCCGCACCTTCCTGTCCCGGCTTTTCGGTTTTATTTTTGGATTCCGGAAGGAAAAGTTATTCAAAAAGAGGACCGGATAGATTACAGGCAATGGCATAAAGAAGGCTGGGTCAACATAACGCCAGGTGATGTGATTGACATAGACTTCTTTGTGTCGGATCTATCCAGTGTATTGAAAAAGTATGATGTCAAACGAATAGCCTTTGACCCGGCTAAAGCTTATCACGGTGTTATACAGGGATTACAGAAAGAAGGTTTTGACGAATTGTTGGATGAGTTTAGCCAATCCATGCAAAATATGTCGGAACCGACTAAGAAGATAGAAGCAGATGTAACGGCAGGGTCTATTGATTTGATGGGTAATCCTGTTATCCGATGGATGTTTAGGAATGTCGTTGTGTACCGGGATGCGAACGATAATATCAAACTTGATAAAAAAAGGAGTATTGAAAAGATCGATGGAGTTGTTTCTATGGCAAATGCTTATGGAACTTATATGTCAAAAGACGAAGATGAGAGCACATATACATATAAAGGCTTTTATACGGTGAAAATGTAACGTTTAAACGACTATATATAGATGTATTAAATATGATTAAATAACAGTTTTGTTCTGTTAAACTGTATGCGCTTGTTATTTTAAAAGTACAAACTTATTTTGTACTTTTATTAATGGCAACAAAGAATATTAATAAATGTTCATTGTTGCCATTTTTGTTGTCTTGTATTGTATGTGTTTATTTTTAGATATTTGTAAAAAATATAGATATGGAATTGAGTTTTAATCTGAAATTAAATAATCCGTTTAAACGTTCTGTTTCTGAAAAGGAAACACCGGGACAAAACGTATCAGGAAGTCAGAGTATGAATTTTGATTCCATGTCTTTGTTTAATGGCATTGGCGGTGAAATACCACTTGATACAGCAATGAAATTTACGGCTGTGTTTGCTGCCATGAGATTGCGTGCCGAATGTGTGGCCTCTCTCCCAAAAACACTAACGGAACGGATTGAAAGCGGGAAGATAGAAGCGTTAAATCATCCTATTTACAAGTTGATAAAATATCGTCCTAATGGGTATATGAATGTGTTTTCTTTTTGGGAATATACAAATTCTTGCCTGGATGGTTGGGGGAATGCTTATGTGTTGATCCGGCGTAATAGTTCAGCAGTTCCGGTGGAATTGCTGCCTATACATCCGAAATATGTTTATGTTACACTCTCAAATGGGAAAAAGTGGTTCCGGGTTTCCGGGTCAAGATGGTATGACGGACTCTATAGTGATGATGACATGCTCCACTTTTTCTCATTATCTATAGATGGTATTAGGGGCATCAATCCTATATCTTACAATTCACCTGCTATCAGATCGGGGATTGGAGCGACGGCTTTTGGCAATGAATTTTTTGATAAAGGCGGTAACATAAAGGCTGTTCTGGAAAATGACCGGACAATGGGTGTTACTGATTTCAAGGAATTTCAGGAAAAGTTTAATGGAAATTCCAATCATGAAACGGCACTACTTGATGGTGGATGGAAATACAAATCTATCGGAATGGCTCCGGAAGCCGCTCAAATGATCCAAACAAGGACATTAGCCATACAGGACATCGCACGTATATTTAATGTCCCTCCTCATTTATTGGCAGAATTAAGCCGGGCCACATTCTCAAATATAGAACATCAGGATATCCAGTTTATCAAGTACTCCATGCGTCCTACTTTAAAACGTTATGAAGTGGAACTTGAAAATAAATTGCTTTTTGATAATGAGCTGGGAAAGATTGAAATGAAATTCAATATAGACGGCTTTTTACGTGGAGATATGAAAACCCGTGCTGCATTTTATCATAATGCAATTTTGGACGGTTGGTTGAATCGTAATGAGGTGAGAGAGATAGAGAACCGTAACCAGGTAGAAGGATTGGACGAATATCTATATCCTTCGAATCAGAATATAACCGGAAAGGAAGAAGAGAACGAAAAAGAAAATTCAGGAAAGGAGAAAGACAATGAGTAACGTCAGAAAGTTTGGTAAAGATGTGGAAAAGACAAGGACGATCCCTTTTGTTTTTTCGGATGAGACACGTGATTCGTATGGTACGGTGTTCACCGCTACCGGCTGGGTACTGGATCGTTTTGAGAAAAACGGGATAGCTCTGTTCAATCATAACGCCTATTCTTCTGATCCTAATATGGCTATCGGATCTGCGCGTGCATGGATAGAAGGAAATGAGCTATTGGGAGAAATAACTTTTGAATCAAAGGAGATTAATCCATTAGCTGAAACAGTTTTTCGCAAATTCCTTGCTGGTACTTATAAAGGCGTCTCTATCCGTTATTTTCCGCTGGAAAATGGGAAATGGGGCGAAGGTCAGGAAGGTGAAAATCCAACTTATTATATCGGGAAACGTGAACTGTTGGAGATATCTGTAGTACCTATCCCTTCTAATAAAAATGCATTAGTGCGTTCGCATGGTGCTGAAACGTCTACGGAATTGGAAGAGGATGAAGGGTATTATACCGATGGTTTGGTAAGGTTTTGCCCGGATGAACAGACAGACGATATGGATGAAGGCGAAAGCCAGGGCGAAGACGAAGGGAACAACGTTGTTTCCGGGGAATGTATCAGGAGTATGATAGAGGGTTATGAGGCAATTTGTAGAATTTAATAATAGTAGTTATCATGGCAAGAAAAAGAAAAGACGTTCAGAATGAACTTAGTCAAAAGTTGTCAGACATGCGTGCAATCATGGACAAGCCTGAAGAGCAGGAGAAATTGCGTGCCTTGCAGGCAGAAGTAGAAAGCCTGACCGAAGAATTGAACCGTATTAATGTGGATGAAGCGGCGGAACGTGCCATTGCAGCCAGCCGGATCCCGGATGATGTGAAAGAAGCTGCCAGGCAGTTTTCATTTTCAAAGTTTTTCCGTGAATTGGCATCCGGTGAGGGGCTTAGCGGTGTTGAGCAGGAAATGGCACAACTTGCAAAAGAAGAAAGTAGCCGTTCCGGTATAGCATTGAAAGGAATTGGTATTCCTGTATGTGTACTTAATTATAGCCGTGCTTTTGGTGGAAATACGGCCGGAACACAGGCTGATGGCGGTTATACAATCGCTACCTCTTTGAGATATCAGGAGGAATTGCGTAAAAGACTTGTACTTGCGTCTGCCGGTGCACAGTATCTTAGCGGTTTGGTAGGCAATATTTCTGTGATCGATGGTAAGGCTATTACCGCAAGTTGGGAAGGGGAAAACACAACTGTTCCCGATTCTAAGAAGGGCTTTTCTGCACGCAACTTGTCTCCCAAAAGATTGTCTCTCAATGTTCCTGTTTCCAAACAATTGATTATTCAAAGTTCTTTTGATGTCGAGCAGATGATTGTTTCTGATATCTTGAATGCACATGCTGAAGCTTTAGAAACAGCAGCCATTAACGGTAGTGGTTCGGGGCAGCCTACCGGGCTCCTGAATACTTCGGGTATTGGCTCGGTTATCATTGGGGAAAACGGTGGTGCTCCAACGTTTAAGAATATGGTTGATCTGGAAACCGCAATCGCTATAGCGAATGCTGATCTTGGATCGTTGGCGTATGTGACGAATGCGAAGGTTCGTGGTGCTCTCAAAACCACGTTAAGATCAGCAGGGGTATCAGGTTACATCTGGGAAAAAGATGAGGTGAACGGGTATCGGGCGTATGCCTCTAATATTGTGCCTTCTAACATTAAAAAGGGAACAGGGGAAAATTTGAGTGCTGCTATTTTCGGCAATTTTAATGATCTGCTGATTTGCCAGTGGGGTGGCTTGGATGTGATTTCCGATCCTTATGCATTGAAAAAGGAGGCTGCAATTGAGATCACGATGAATGCCTATCATGATGTGTTTGTCCGCCGTGCCGGATCGTTTGCGGCAATCAAGGATATTATTGCGTGATGTGGGTTGAATTTATAAAGTCCCGGCAAGGATTGGCATACTTTGCCGGGGACATCGTAAAGATGGATGAAGAAACGGCAAAAAAGCTGATTGATGAAGGTTTTGTCAAACAGTCTGAACAGCCTGACAGTAGTGATCTACCCACTGATCTTCCCGGTCGCGCGGCTCTTATTAAAGAAGGGTTGTTGACTAAGGAACAGGTTCTTGCTTCTAAAGAGGTGTTGACTGATATCAAGGGGATTGGTGAAAAAACGTCTGTGGAAATTATCGAAATACTGAGTAAGTAATGATAGGTGATTTAAACAATAGTCCGGTGTCTTTGCAGGAGCTGAAAGAGCATTTGCGCATTTATCATGATTTGTTAGATGCTAATTTGACAATTATGTTATTGGCCGCGGTCGGAGATGTTGAAAAATTTGCAGGGATCGATTTTGCAGTGGATTTTAAGGATGGAGTGCCTTTTCAAATCAAAGCCGCTATTCTTTTGACTGCCGGAAGATTGTTTGAAAACCCTACAGATGGTGTTGATGGCCTGCCTACAATGGCTAAAAATTTAATCAAAGATTTCAGATGGAAGAAATGAAGGTGAATATAGGTCGGATGGTTGAACGTATGCAGCTGTATCAACCTCACGAGACGAAGACTTCTTCCGGAGAAGTGGTTAAGGAGTATGTATTGTATATGGAATTTGTGGCAGAGGTTATTGCTGATAGCAATTCCGGATTGTTGACAGACAATTCCTTGCCTGGCAAATATAGTCTGAAATTCAATGCTCCTGTTTTTAATATTTCAACGGAATGGAAGATTGAATACAGGTCGGTCAGGTACGATATCGAAAAGATTTCAAAAATCGGCCGAGGTGTATTTGCAGAGTATGAATGTTCCTCTATAAAACTTGTGTGAGATGGCTAATGAAGGATGGTTAGTTGATGCGCACCAGCTCTATCAGATGCTGGATGAATTGGATCTTAACAATAAAGATTTCAACAAGGCGCTTCGCGGGGCTTTCAATAAATCATCCCGGCTAATAAAGGCAGAAGCGGCAAGGAATTTAAAGCAAGTATCTTATGCTGGTGGTACGATCCGAAATGCTGCTTTTTTGTCAAAGGCTATCAATATTTTGGTCTATAAATCCGGACGTGGTGCTAAGATCGGGTTATTCGATAACCGGAAGTCGACAATCAGATATAAAGGAGATACTTATACGAATCCTGCATATATACTTAGATGGATCAATAGCGGTACGGATGTCAGAGTGTTAAAAGGTCGAGGTAAGTATCCTGCCGGAACAAATAGAGGGGCAATGCCTGTACGTCCGTTTTTTGCAATGGCTGTGCAATCTAAGTACAATGAGGCACAGGATGCTCTTGAAAGTAATATTCAAAATGAAATTATCAAAATCGCAAATAAAAAAAGAAAATGAGTTTACTGATAGGCGTACATATTTATAGTGCTTTGGCAATGGATGAAGATGTTAAGGCAATTGTAGAAGACAGGATTTTTCCAGTTGTTGTGCCGGAACACACAGACAAAAGTTTTGTGGTGTATGACGGGATAAACGTTGCTGGTGAATATACAAAGGACGGCCTGATAGGTGACGTTACGAATGTGACGGTAAAATGTGTATCCAACAAGTTTGATACGGCTTCCAGCTTGGCGGAAAATGTCCGTATTGTTATGGAAAGACATAATAATAAATATGAAGGCTATTCTATTGAAGGAGCGGAGCTTAAAAATAGTTCAGTGGAATATGAAAGTGGTCTGTACATATTTGTGTTAAACTTTGAATTTCAAACAAATTATTAATGATATGAAAAGAAAAGCTGTAAAAGGGAAAGATCTGATGATCTTCGTAAATGACAAAGCGCTTGCATTGGCAACATCCTGTAATATTGATTTGACGGCCAATACGGAAGACGCAGCAAGTAAAGATAGTGGCGGGTGGGATGATCCTGAAATAACAGGATGGGCCTGGACCGGTGGATCTGATAATATTTGTGGGGCGGATGATGATTCAGACATCGATCTTGTGTATGAGGATTTGATGGATTTGTGTATGTCCGGGGAACCAGTTGCAATAAAAGTCGGGATTGCGGCTAATGCGACAAACGGAGATGTGCCGGAGGCTGGATGGACTGTCCCGACTAAGGGCTATTCTGGTAAGGCTATTATTGATAGCGTAAAAATAACGGCTGCAAATAAACAGAACGCAACTCTTTCTGTATCGCTGAAAGGTAAGGGGGCACTTGTAAAAATCGCTAAATCATGAAGGTTGTAATTGATGGGAAAGAGTATGCGATAGCTTATTCTTTCAGGATGTATTTCATGTATGAGAGAATAACAGGCGAAGCTTTTAAAGGAGGGTTACTTTCTTCTATTGCAGTATTGTTTTATTCGGCTTTGCTGGCAAATAATGAAGATTTCCCTCTGACTTTTGAGCAGTTTGTTGATGCCTTAGATGAAAACACATCTTTGCTGGATGAGTTTAATCATTTTGTGGCTTTTCATTTTGAAAGGCTGAATCCTACTAAAAAAAAAGAGAAGGAAGCCCCGTAACGGTTAGTGAGTTATACAGGATCTGCGTTGGTCAGTATGGCATGGATCCTGTGTACTTTCTGGATAGAGCGTCAATCAGCGAAATAGAAGAGTTTTTGGAAGGGGCTTCGGTACGTGAGCGTAATTCATGGGAGCAAACCAGATTATTGTCATTCATTATTGCTCGAATAGGCGGATGTGAGGCTGATACTCCGGAAGAATTTTTGCCAATGGCATGGGATGATGAGTTACCGGACGAAGGTTGTGAGGCTATTGATCAGAATGAGATAAATAGATTGCGGAAACAAGCAAAACAATTAGAAAAAGATTTAAAAGATGGCAGATATACTTTGTAATTTAAAACTCTTTACGAATGAATATGAACAAAATCTTCGTAAATCAAGACAGCAAATGCAGGATTTTTCTAAGAAGTCTCAAAAAGCAGGAGACGGTTTAAGCAATCTGAATAAAACTGCAAGCTTTGCAAGAAGTGGTCTTTTAAAGTTTGCTGGGGGAATAGGTTTAGCAATTTCAGCAGGTGAAGGATTGGAGAAAATGATGCGTTCTAATCAAACAACATCTGATTTATTTGACAATAATATAAATGCCGCAAAGGATTCTGTTGATTTATTCTTTAAAAGTCTTACTACTGGCGACTGGACCGTATTTGAAAATGGTATTATAGGTACATTTGAAAAGTTACGGGACTTATCATCAATGATGGATGAATTGGCTGATAAGAAGTTATCTCTTAGTTTTATTCGTGCTGATGATTTGAAGGATATTAAACGGTTTGAGCAGATTGCTAAAGATACAACCAATTCTATTGAAGAGCGTGTAAATGCAACACAAAATTTGCAAGGCGTAATAAACCATCTTAATAAAAGAACAAAGGAGACTATTGATTTTGAAATGAAGGCGTTAAATGAGAATTACGCTTCAAAATCAGGCTTTAATATTAATACAGAAGATTTGAGGTATTTTGCTCAAAATTCAAACTTTAGTGGTGGAATGACTAAACCGGCGAATGATGCCTATAAAGAGTATGTCAAGCTGACTAATCAAGTGAATAAACTAAAGAAAGAATTAGAATACGATATAAATAATAATGGGCTTGATCCGACGAGAAAAATTCAATCTGAATATAACCAAGCTAAAAATATATTAGATGCATATAAGCAGGAAAATTATTTTTTGATTAAGCAAGGATGGCTAACTGAAGAAAATGATACTGCGAGACGAGCTATGATTAAAACACTAATTGAACAGCTTAATGTTGAAGAAGAAATTTACACCCTACAACAACGTGCAGATAAAACAGGAAGAAGTGTTAGTAGATCAGTAGGTAAAAATGTAACAAAAAAAGAAAAAGAAGAAAAGGCTCCATTAGCAGATGGTTCTATTGCTTATATACGTGCTGAAATAGCAAAATTGCAAAAGGACTATGAGAATGCAACAGAGGCCGGTACACGTTTAGGACTTAACAAAGCTATTGAAGAGGCACAGAAGAAACTTGATCGTATGATTTTTGCTTCACAAATGAAAATTATGTCTCCTGACAAAAGTACTGTGATAGGGAAGAATGCAAAAGACGATATTAATAGTGGTAAGATTAAGATAAAGCCTATAGTAGATAAGAATGACGTAAAGTTGACTGACCAATATAACGAAGGCTTGCAGCAGACGCTTAATACCATGCTTGCTATTAGTAATGCGACGGCAGAGGGGGCAGGTAGCTGGATCCAATATGGGGTAAATACAGTAACGGCACTGAATAATACTTACCAGGCACTTGCGAAAGTCATCCCGGCGTTACGGGTTAAAGCCTTGTATGCTGGCGCAGCCAGTGCAGCCGAAACCCCTATCATTGGCTGGATGACGGCTATCGCTGCGATCGGTGCTATGACTGCTGCATTTGCCTCTATTCCTAAATATGAAACAGGTGGTATTGTTGGCATGAATGGCATCGTTCCTGGCGGAATGTATGTAGGGGATAAGGTTCTTGCCCGTGTCAATTCCGGAGAGTTAATTCTAAATCGTGCTCAACAGCGGAATATCGCGTCTCAACTTGTGGCCGGTGGAGGATCTTCACGGGTAGATGTCAATGTTACCGGACGGATTTCAGGAAGAGATATAGAGTTTGTATTGGACAAGAGAAATCGTTTTAAAAGTAGAACATTATGAGCCTGTTTAAACGATATACAAGTAGATTTTTTGACAAGGATCAAGTTCGATATGATATTGAACTCTGGCAGGAAGCTGATCAGGCTTTTTCGGTCGAAGAAATTACATTAGTCAGAGAGGCTATTGTGATAGAATGGGCTGACAAGGACAAGCTTGATCCTATTAGAAGTAGTTCCGTTACTCTGCAACTACTAAGTCAGTCAGACCGAAAGTTTGTGGATTTGTATGCAGTTGCGATAAAGTCTGTGCGTCTTAATATATATCGTAACGAGGTTATTTATTGGAGTGGAACGATCGATACAGAATTATATGAGGAACCTTACTATACGCCTAAAGGGTATATTGTGTCCTTAACATTCAGCGATTTTGCGGTTTTGGACCGCATTAAATGGACAGGTGCAGGATTTAAGAGTATCAATCAAGTCCTAACTATCTGCCTTAATGCTATGGGGATTAAATATACTTCAATAGTCAAGCATATCTCTACCAAATTAAATAGCTATGACACGGTTGATATTTTTGAATCGTTAAGCTTGATCAGCGATAATTTTTATAACGAAGATGGGGAAGCGGATACCTTAAAGGATGTTTTGGAATATATTCTTACCCCATTTACGGCTCATATCCAGCAGAAAAACGGTTGCATTCATATCTATGATATAAACCAGATCGTAAAAGAAGAACCTGTGCCAATCAAATGGGTTAGAAAGGATAGTGTGCTGGGAGTTGACAAAGTATATAACAATGCAAAGGTTACTTTCTCTGCATACGAAAAAACGGATATTCTTAATGCCGAAATGAATGAGGATGATTTTGAAATACAAGATCCGGATAGTGGTCCACTTGTATCAGTAGATCGATCAAAGCAGGCAGATGGCTTTAGAATTAAATTTGATGAAACAAAAGATAGAGTTTTTGAGATACATCCTAATACCGGGGCAAAGTATTTCTGCATTATACCGAAATATAGCGGTGATGAATCGCGTGGTGTGGCGTATTGCTGTACTCCTGATAACGTACAATATCTTAACAAGGCAATCTCTTGTATGGTAAATGGAAAACATGCTAAGGGGGAATTATTCAGAATAAAACAGCAACCCTATTTAGGGTATGTTTCTTATCGCCGAATGGATTACAGATTGAAATTAACACTTGATTTTTTGTTTGACGTGCGTTATAATCCGTTTGAGCAGTCCGGGGATAATAACGAGAAAAAGAATTGGGAAAATCTTACAGATTGGTGCAACTTCGCCTATGTCCCTATTATGCTTACTATTCGGGATGAAGAAGGTAAAGCCTTATACCACTATCGCAATAAAAACCTCATGGAAATTAATGGATACTCTGGTAATGGGATTTGGGATCCGGGCGAAGCTGCATGGGGTGATTGCTACTTGGCTTATTATGATGTCGGGAATCGTAAAAGTGCATCTGGGCTTGGGGGGTGGAGTACGAACCGACAAATAATAGGTTATTACAGGGACGAATTGCCGCAAAGAATTACTAAAAGAGGGGAAGGAGAGTATATAGATTTACCAACGTGCGCAGGATGGTTAGATATACGTGTAGGCGTCGGAATATATCAATTTGATTATAAGAGGGAGGAAAAGGATATTTATTCAAAAACACGCTGGGTGTTATACAGGTCATTTAATATTGAATTGGTAGACAAATATGGGAACTCTCTTTCTTTGAAGGATCAAATACATGATGCCTGGATTGAAAAGAATGCGGAAGAGGAATATGAAATAGAAACTCATATCGGAACAATGAAAAAGCCTTCCCCTGTGGCACGTGGCATTTTGTTTAAAACGGAAAATAATGATATGGTCTCTGAATTGTATCGAAATGGATATACAGCCGGATTGGAACAGCTCGCCATTGGCACAATGTATTCTCAATTCGGGAGTCGTAAAAATAAACTTAGTGGAACAGTGAAATTGTTGCCTGAATTTTCAGTGTGTTCAGATAATAATACTTCAGGCAAGTTCATGGTAACATCTGAATTTCAGAATTTAAGTGCTGCTACTTCTGAAATAAACATGGTAGAGATAGAAGCAGATAATTATGAAGGTGTAGAATTTAAGTAAAGATGGCATCTAAATATACATATAAAGTAAGGGAAGTATCTGCAACTCCGCGAACAGGTCGAGTTCTTGAAGGGGCTGCAAATGCTGTCAGAGGTAGCGTCAATGTTATTACTGGCGGTAGCTCTACTAATGTGGATGCCAATTTTGATATTGTTCAAGGAGATGGTATTTCTGTTGAGAAATATATGGAGAATGGGCTTTCTTACACGATATCTCATGGTAATACATCAGAAGCCAAGAACACCGAAAACAAAGATACTTTTGTTATTAAAAACGTGCTAATTGATACTTACGGTCATGTGACGGGGTTCGAAAGTGAGGATATGTCT